>Ga0078972_1000182_pt1 | contig 260084 bp, 231 predicted proteins | sample YelNatPaOPGAMG01_FD_67568 | JGI IMG/M metagenome (GOLD analysis project Ga0078972, IMG submission 67568) | Hot spring thermophilic microbial communities from Obsidian Pool, Yellowstone National Park, USA - OP-RAMG-01 (SPADES assembly) (version 2) | ecosystem: Environmental > Aquatic > Thermal... | reverse complement strand
GAGCACCTGAAAGACTCGGTCAACCTGCTCAACAATTTGCCGAGTGGTAAAGAAATGGTAAACATTGGCCTGGAAAACAAAACGGCCAGCAACCCTCAGATCGCCAACCCGTTGTAATCCTTCCTAATTTGTGGTGGAGATGAGGGGATTTGAACCCCTGACCTCCTGCATGCGAAGCAGGCGCTCTTCCAGCTGAGCTACATCCCCACGCCTTTACATTATGCCGCTAAATTCCAGCCTGTCAAGGGGGCGGGCCCAGCTTCCAGCTAGGAAGCATCCTACCCGGAATCTCCCCAGCCGAACATGGACCCCAAACCCAAGGAGCCCCAGGCTTAATAATCCACCCAGGTTACGAATTCCCCCAGCTCCAGGCGGTCGGTGCGGAAGGCGTTGGCCGGGGAGGTTTTCTCCGGATAGCCCAAGGCGATGCCCACCACGATTTTATGAGCGGTGGTAAGGCCCAGATGTTTCCGCACTATGTCCGGGTATAGGGCCAATTGCGCCTCAATGCAGGTCCCCAGCCCCTGGGCGTGGGCCGCCAGACAGATGGCATGGGTGAGGGAGCCCAGATCAAACATGGTGTAGGGCACCAAAAGGTCTGCCTTAAAAAGGACATAGATAATGACCGGGGCGCCGTAGGCCCGGGTCATGTTCACCATGTGGGCCAGGCGGGCGGCCTTGTCCTCCCGGGCGATGCCCATGGTGCCGAAGAGTCCGGCGGCACAGGCCATGTAACGCTGCTTGAGGGCATCCGGAAAGGTCTCCGGCATGGGCACATCCGGGTTGGGGGGAGTCTTCTGGGAGAAGGCCTGGGCCATCTCCTCGGTCAGGCGCTTGACGGTTTCGCCTCCCACTACCACCAGCTCCCAGGGTTGGGTGTTCCCCCATGAGGGTGACCAACGGGCGGTCTCCAGAATCTGGGTCACCACCTCCCGGGGTACGGGCCGGTTCTCATAGGCCCGGATACTTTTACGGTTTTTCAATGCCTCCTGCAGCTCCATATGACACCTCCCGGATCAAATGATATGCCCTCCTAAATAATTTTCTGAATGCCCAAAAAGCCCTCCTTACAGGTTAAGGATGAAAAGGCGGCTGTAAAGCAGGGCGGGGGCGGTGAACAAAAGACTGTCCAAACGGTCCAGGATCCCTCCATGTCCGGGCAAAAGGCTGCTGGAGTCCTTCACCCGGGCCTGTCGTTTCAGCATGGACTCGAAAAGGTCCCCCAAAAGACCCACGAATCCCAGGGACAAAGCCAAGGCGGCCAGAGAATAGAGTTTCATTCCGGGTAAAAGCCAGCGGCCCGCCAGGAGGCCCACCCCCAGGTTGGCCGCCAGACCACCAAGGGTGCCAGCCCAGGTCTTGCCGGGACTCACCCGGGGGTAAAATTTTTTTTCGCCCCAGAATTTTCCCACATAAAAGGCCAGGGTGTCGCCGCTGCAAATGACCAAAAGCAGCCAAAGAATCCACCATTCCCCCTGGGACATGAGCCGCAGCCAAAGGAAATGTCCTAAAAGGAGGGGCAGATATAGAAGTCCAAGGGCCGACAAAGCCAGGTCCCAGGCCAATTCGGCAATATGTTCGTAACAGGTCAGATAAAACAAAAACAAAATAAAAAGGCCCATCACCAGAAAAAAGATAATGAACAGGCGGCCTTGGGAGGTGGGTAAACAGAAACTGGTAAGCATCAGAGACCCAAGAAAGATGACCAAAAGCTTCCGGCCCCGGTCCATGGCCGGCTGCAACATGCCCAAAAATTCCCAGAGGGCCATGCCGTTGATAAGGAGCAGGGCGGTGGCAAAAAGAACCCGACCACCCTTTAACAGGATCAGCAATATGACGGGGATCAGTACCAAGGCGGTGAGCCAGCGCTTCAGATGCATGGCCGTCCTTTTAGGGAATCCATTCCCGATGCCATCGTCTGGGTATGTGAGGGAGAACCCAGGGGATTGTTACGCCCCCACCTTTCATGGCCTTTTTCCGCCAACTCCTTTAATGGGTTTGGGACTCGAAGACTGGCAGACAAGGTGCCCGGACCCGTCCTTCCACCAGGGAAAATTTTACTTCAACTTCCCGACATAAGGAACCGGAAGCCAGGAATTGTGGGAATCTCAAGTTTTTTCGCCTTCCTTTAAGGCGTCTTTCTTCGGAGGCTTCGGCGCCACCCCCACAACAGAACCCCTCCGCTTAAAAGGGCAATTACCAGGGCGGCCACCTGGGTGGCGGGAAAAAGCCCGAAAAGTTCGGGTCCCCGGTAGTCCAGACTGGTGGGGGCCCGGAAAAATTCCACCACAAAACGGGCAGTTCCTGCGAGGCAAAAGTAGGTGAGCACCACCTGGCCGTCGAACCGCTTGCGTTTCCGAAGATTAAAGACAACACCGAAAACCACAAGATTAAGGAGAGCCTCATAAAGCTGGGCCGGGTGGAGAGGAACCCTTAAAGGACAAAGAGTCTCCGGGTGGGTAAAGGTCACCGCCCAGGGAAGGTCGGTGGGCGACCCGAAGCAGCAGCCTGCCATAAAGCAGCCCACCCGTCCGAGGGCCTGACCCAGGGGCATGCCCACCCCCAGGGCATCGAAGGTGGCCCGCCAGGGTAGACCATGCCGGCGCATGTACCAAAAGGCCACCCCCACCGCGGCCGCCAAGCCACCATGAAACACCAGCCCTCCTTCCCATAAAGCGAAGATTTTCAAGGGATTCTGCAGAAACTTATGGGGTTCCAAGATAATGTAAAGCAGTCGAGAGCCCAGGATGGCGAACAGGATTATATAAAAACACAAGTCATAAAAGCGACCCACCGGCAGGCCCAGACGCCGGGCTTCGTGACCGGCCACCAATACAGCGCTTAAAAACCCGAGGGCCAGAAACAGCCCATAGGTATAAAGGTTGAGGGGCCCCAATTTATAGAGAATGGGATACATCCGGACTCTGATCCTTCTGTAAGATGGCCCACACCAAAAGACCGGCGCCCAGGCAAACCAGGGTGTCCGCGAGGTTAAAGGCCGGCCAGTGATAGCGCCCCAGGTGAAAATCCAAAAAATCAATCACTTCGCCCAGGCGGAGCCGGTCCAGGAGGTTTCCCAGGGCCCCGGTGAAAATGAGGCCGTAGCCGAAACTGGCCAAGGTGTCCTTCTCAGAAAGACGCCACCAAAGGTAGGCCACCACCGCCAGCACCAGAGTGGTGGTGGCCAGAAAAAACCCCCAGGCGAAATGGGGGGATAAGTTGGCTAAAAGCCCAAAGGCCGCGCCTCGGTTGCGGATGTGCACTAAATTGAAGAAGCCCCGGATGACCGGGATCTGGGTCCCCAGGGGCAGGGCCTGGATCACCAGGAACTTGGTCAGCTGATCCAGGGCCACCCCCACCGCCAACATGGGCAGCAGGATGGCGAGCTTGCGGGACATTAGGCGCTACTCCTCCAGGATTTTCCGGCAGCGATGACAGATCAGGGGATGGTTTGCATCCTCCCCCACGGTGGGGGAGGTGAACCAACAGCGGGCACATTTCTGCCCCGGGGCCTTGTCCACCAGCACCATCAGGCCGGGGATTTCCTGGGCCGGAACGGCCCGGTCCGGAAGGGCCTCCGGCGGGATGACTTCCAGCTGGGCCACCTGGGACAGGGTCTTCAGCTCGGCGGCTGACTGACTGAGCCTTTGCCGGAGTTCCGGGTCCTCAAAACCCAGGACCACCTTGGCTTCCTGGGCTGTGGTCAGCACTTTGGCCTTGCGGGCTTCCTCCAATCCCCGGTTGATTTCATCCCGGACCTGTAATAGGAATTCATATTTGGACAGCAGGGCCTCGTCAGGCAGGCCGGGAGCAGGTTCCGGGAAGGATGCAAGGTGCACGCTGTCCTCTTTTAGGGGATCTGGCAGGTGCGTCCAAATTTCCTCGGCGGTGAAAGAAAGAATGGGGGCCATAAGCCGGGTGAGGTCCCGTAAAATCTCATACAAGGAGCTTTGGGCGCTGCGCCGGGCCAGGGACTCCGGTCGGGAGATGTAAAGGCGGTCCTTGAGGATGTCCAGATAAATGGCGGACATTTCCACGGCGCAGAATTGGTGCAGCCGGTGGAAGACCAAATGAAACTCATAATCCAGATAAGCCCGCCTGACCCGCTCTATAAGACGGGCCAGCCAGGAAAGGGCCACCCGGTCCAGCTCTTCGCGTTGGTCATATGGCACTCCATCCCGCTTGGGGTCGAAGTCGTAAAGGTTGCCCAAAATGAAGCGGGCGGTGTTGCGGAAACGCCGGTAGGCATCAGCCAACTGCTTGAGGATGCTCCCGGAGAGACGCACATCATCCCGATAATCCTCCGCTGTGACCCACAGGCGCAAAATTTCCGCGCCGTACTCCGCCATGACCTCCTGGGGCGCGATGACGTTCCCCAGGGACTTGGACATCTTGCGGCCTTCGCCGTCCACCACAAAACCGTGGGTCAACACACTGCGGTAAGGGGCCTCGCCCCGGGTGCCCACCGCAGTGAGCAGACTGCTGTGGAACCAGCCCCGGTGCTGGTCTGAGCCTTCCAGATAAAGGTCCACCGGAAAGCCCAGCTCCGGATTGGGTTCCGCCACCGCGGCGAAGCTCACTCCGGAGTCAAACCAAACATCCAGAATATCGGTTTCCTTGTCGAAGTCGGCGCCGCCACATTTGGGGCAGCGGGTCTTTGGGGGCAAAAGCTCTTGAACCGGCGAGGTGAACCAGAAATCCGCACCTTCCCGGCGGACCCGGGCCAATATTGCCTCCAGGAGTTCGGCGGTAAGGAACGCCTCCCCGCAGGTCCGGCAGTTGAAGGCCACCAGAGGCACTCCCCAGGCCCGCTGACGTGAGATGCACCAGTCCGGGCGATTTTCCACCATCTGGTAAATGCGCTCCCGGCCCCAGCGGGGAATCCAAGTCACCCGCTCAATGGCGGCCAGGGCCTTTTGCCGAAGGCCGTGTTTCTCCATGGAAATAAACCACTGCTCCGTGGCCCGGAAGATGATGGGTTCCTTACAGCGCCAGCAGTGGGGATAGGTGTGGGTGGCCTGCTCTGCCAAGAGCAGGACCCCTTTTTCTTCAAGCAGGCGGATGATGCCGGCATTGGCCTCCCATACCTTTTGTCCGGCGAACTCCGGCACCTCGCCGGTAAAGCGCCCGTCATCGTCCACCGGGGAGTAGGGTGAAAGGCCGTATCGGCGGCCGCTGTCGTAGTCCTCCTGTCCATGGCCCGGCGCGATATGCACCAATCCGGTTCCGGCGGTTACCGTGACATAATCGGCCACTATAACCTGGGAAGAGCGCTCCAGCCAAGGGTGACGGCAGACCGCGCCCTCAAGCCGCCCACCGGGTACCTCCAGCACCTCTTCACCCCGCAGGCCCCAAAGGGAGAGCAGCCCGGCGGCCAGATCCGCGGCCACCAGCAGGTGAGCGCCGTCCACTTTCAGGAGGGTGTAAGCCACCTCCGGATGGACGGCCACGGCCAGGTTGGCAGGCAAGGTCCAGGGGGTGGTGGTCCAGATGACCAAAAACACCGGAGCAAAGCGGCCCAGCTCCGGCAGGCCCGGCGGCGGGCTGAGCAGGGGGAACTTCACATAAATGGAGGGCGTCCGGTGCTCTTCATATTCCACCTCCGCCTCCGCCAAGGCGGTGTGGCAGGTGGCGCACCAATGCACCGGCTTTTTGCTCCGGTAGATGGCGCCGCTCAGAAAAAACTTGCCGTATTCCCGGAGAATGGTGGCCACATATTCCGGGTGCATGGTGAGATAAGGGTGCTCCCAGTCCCCCAGCACCCCCAGGCGCCGGAATTCCTGACGCTGGATATTGATGAATTTTTCGGCGTAGGCCCGGCAGCGGGCCCGCACCTCCACTTGGGAAAGAGTGAGGCCCTGGGCCTTCAGTTCCTTGTCCACTTGGTGCTCTATGGGAAGACCGTGACAATCCCAACCAGGGATATATGGGCAGTCGAATCCCAGCATCTGGCGGGATTTGATGATAATATCCTTCAGGATTTTATTGAGAGCGTGGCCCAAGTGTATGTGGCCGTTGGCGTAAGGCGGACCGTCATGCAGCACAAAGCGGGGCCGCCCGCGGCTTTGCCGGCGGATACGGCCATACAGGTCCATGGCCTCCCAGCGCTGGAGGATTTCCGGCTCCCTCTGGGGCAGGGAGGCCTTCATGGGAAAGTCGGTGCGGGGCAGGTTCAGGGTCCCTTTGTAATCCATCTCAGGTCTCCCAAGGCATCTGAACAATTAACCTTAACTCATTTGGCCAAAAAAGCAACCTGAACTGAGGGGCTCTCCGGTCTTTCGTCTCCTGCTTGACCCGCACCGCAGATTTCCGATAAGATGAAGCATGCGTCCGGGGATAAAGGCTTTTTTGCTGTCGGCCCTGGTTTTTCCTGGCTTGGGCCAGCTTTACAAGCAGGATCGCGCCAAAGGGGTGATCTTGCTTCTTTTGGCCAATCTCCTGTTGGCTTTCGTGCTTCTCATGGGAGTCATGTATTTTTCTCAGGAATACCTGACTTCTGTATATCCCGCGCCCCTTACCGGAGAGTCCTTGCGGCTTTTGGTCCCCAAGGTCCTGGCCCGCCCGGGATTTTACCTGCCCGGCCTGGTTTTTCTGATGCTTTGGGGGTTCGCCGCGGCGGATGCCCTGTTGACCCCCAGCCCCCCTCAAAAGGATGAGCCATGACCCCCACTGACATTTTTTGGTTTTTCCTCATTCTGGTGGCCCTGCAGCCCATGTTCCGACAAAAGGCCCTGGAATTTGCCCGGCGCCGCCTCATCAGCCGCCTGGAGCAGCAACGCGGCTCCCGGGTGATCATCATGGTGCATCGCCAGGAAACCATGGCCCTTTTGGGCTTCCCCATTTTCCGCTTCATTGACATCAACGACTCCGAAGAGGTCATTCGGGCCATCCACCTCACTGATCCAGAAATGCCCATAGATATCATCCTGCACACTCCCGGGGGCCTGGTTCTGGCGGCCTTGCAGATAGCCCGGGCCTTAAATCGCCATCCGGGAAAGGTAACAGTGTTCGTCCCCCATTACGCCATGAGCGGCGGCACCCTTATCGCCTTGGCGGCAGACGAAATTGTCATGTGCCAGCACGCCGTCCTGGGTCCGGTGGATCCCCAGATCGGCCAGATGCCGGCGGCCTCCCTGCTCCGGGCCGTGGCCAAGAAACCCTTGGAGCATCTGGAAGACCGGACCCTGGTTCTGGCGGACCAGGCGGAAATGGCCATCGTGGAGGTGCGCCGCAGTATTTATGAGTTGCTGGCGGACAATTTCCCTTCGGACAAGGCCGAGGAGCTGGCCCGGGTCCTCTCGGAAGGGCGTTGGACCCACGATTTTCCCATCACCTTTGAGGTGGCCAAGTCTCTGGGGCTGCCGGTATCCGCAGACATGCCCCGGGAAGTGCTGGAATTGATGAGTTATTTTCCTCAACCCACCCGGGCGGCCCCGGCGGTGGAGTATCTGCCCATTCCCCGCCGCATCAAACCTTCTTAGGGCCGACTGCCGGGCCGGAGAGGATAACCCGAAAAGGGACGGGATAATCTGTCCCTCTGCGTATCTTATGTAGGAGAGCCCATGCGTCAGTATCTGCTGGACGAGATCAGCCGGAAGGACATCACCCGCATCAGGGATTACCTGAACGAACACGCCCAGGCCTCCGGGCTCCAAGACATCTGGTGGGTGGATATGCCGGAGGATCTCTTGAGCCCGGATCAATACGACCACCAGGGCTGTCAGCCCTTCCGGTTTGCCATTGAGCTGGGAGACAACTTCGTGCGGTTTGAATTTCTCATGCGCAGTTGTACCACCATGCGGTGCAGCTGTATAGATTATGCCACCCGTCCCCAGCGGGACTTCATCCTGGCCTTCGCCGACCGCCTGATCAAGGACCTGGCCCTGAAAACTTGAAGTGCTTCCGGCATGGCGTGGCTAAAGCCTTTTATGAGTTACCGGAGGGTGCTTTGTTGGCCGGAAAATGAAGAAAATTCTTACTAGGGGCTCTTTTAGGGGCACAAGCCCCATCGGTGTTTTGCCTGCGAAAAAATCAAGCTTTAGTATCCGGGGTTCAAGAGACCCATCCCCCAAGTTGGCGGGCAAATCAAATCAGGGGCTTAGGTTTTTTTCCAGAACATTAACTTTCTTTTGGCCTTTTCCCAGAAACTGGGAGGTGGGGGCGCCGCCTTTTCTTTCTCCTTTTCCGGCTCGGCAGAAGTCTCCTGCTCCTCTTGGGCGGGGGCCTTCTCTTTATCATCCTCTGAAGCCGCAGCCTTACCTGTTGCTTCACGCCCTTTGGCCAGAGCCTGGACTTCTGGGGGCTGATTTTTCTCCGGGGTAACGGCTCCCGGAATGACTGAAGCCTGGGAGCTATGGTCCGCCTTCCCTCCGGAAGGGGTTGTGTCTTTGGCCAAAGGTGGTCTTTTTGCCGGTCTGGGCTTTTGATATTTCCGGGCCGGCGGCCGGAGCAGCACTGAGACGGCCTCTTCCCCCAAACACATCTGCCTCCGGAGGAAGTGCAGTCGCTGGTCCACCATAGGGGTCAGCCCGGCATAAAGGGCCTGGCCCCGGATCTGGCTCTTGAGAAAGAGATAACGGGAAAAGGCCCGCTCAAACTGGCCGGCTCTGAGAAGATCCTCGGTGAGGTCGTAAAATTTCAGGGCCCCGGAAGCACGGTAGTCAGCCAAAAGCAAATCGTAGTCGGTCAGCGCTTTGGCGGGGGCGCGCTTGGGAGGGGCCGGCGTGGCGGGCTTTTTATCAGGGGAGGCCTGGTCGGCGGTTTTGGCAAGCTCAGCTTTGCTGGTCCGGGAGTCGAGGTCCTCCTCTCCTCCCCTTGCGGCGGTCAGGAACCCCCAGGCCAGAATAATCCCCAAGGCCCAAGGGAGCCACCAGGCTCTCCGGAATCTCGGCATACTATACACGTTGTTTAATTCGGCAATCCCGGCCAAAAACTTGAGGCCCCAACCAAGATGGTTTTTGGGGCAGGACCAGGTAATCGGGAGGCCCCCGCTTTCAACCAAACTCCTTTCAACTGCCCCAATTAAGGTACCTGGGCCCTTAACTCAAAATGTTCCCGGCCTCGAAAAAAAATGAAAAAAATGCGCCAATTTGGTTTAAGTCAAACCCTTTGCCCCTTTTCCTCCTTAAATTTTAGACAAGATCACGAAAAAACTTAACGGTTCATGCCTGATTAGGCGGCGGTGCCGTCACAGGTTATCCCAATTTCCAGGAGGCTTACGGGATGTTTTGCTATCAATGTGAACAGGCGGCTAAAGGCGAAGGCTGCACGGTCTTGGGGGTCTGCGGCAAAGACCCCCAGGTGGCGGCCCTTCAGGATCTTTTGGTTTATGCCCTGCAGGGCCTGGCCCAAGTGGCGGTGGCGGGCCGCAAAGTAGGGGTAACTGACCGGGAGGTCAATGTTTTCACCTGCGAAGCCTCCTTTGCCACCCTCACCAACGTGGACTTCGATCCTCAGCGGTTTGTGGATCTGATCAGCAAGTGCGTGGAATTGCGGGAAAAGCTCAAGGCCCGGGTCAAGGCCGCCGGCGGCGTGGCGGACTTTCCTCCCGGCCCGGCCACCTTCCAGCCCAAGGCCGGAGTGGAGGAGCTGGTGGCCCAGGGCGAGGAGCACGGCCTCAAGTCCTATCCGGCACCCGATCCGGATTCTTTGTCCCTCAAACACATTCTCCTCTTCGGCATCAAGGGGGTGTGCGCCTACACTGACCACGCCCAGATCCTGGGTCAGGAGGACGACCAGGTGTACGCCTTCATCCACGAGGGGCTGGCCGCCATCCCGGATCCCAATCTGGGTATGGATGACCTTCTTCCCTTGGTCATGAAGTGCGGTGAGATTAACCTCAGGGCCATGGAGCTTCTGGATGCCGGAAATACCGGGCGCTACGGCCACCCGGTGCCCACCCCGGTGCCTTTGGGTCATAAAAAGGGCAAAGCCATCCTGGTCTCGGGCCATGACCTTCTGGACCTGGAGGAGATCCTCAAACAGAGCGAGGGCAAGGGCATTTATGTTTACACCCACGGGGAGATGCTCCCCTGCCACGGCTATCCGGGCCTCAAGAAATATCCTCATTTCTACGGGCATTTCGGCACTGCCTGGCAGAACCAGATCAAGGAGTTCCCCCAGTTTCCCGGGCCCATTGTCATGACCACCAACTGCCTCCAGAGGCCCCGGGAGGACTATGCTGACCGCCTTTTCACCCGGGGACTGGTGGGCTGGCCGGGGATAAAACACCTCCCGGATCTCAACTTCGCCCCGGTAATCCAGAAGGCCCTGGAAACCCCGGGGTTTGCGGAAGACTCTAACGGCAAGACCGTTATGGTGGGCTTTGCCCGGAACACCGTCCTGGGGGTGGCCGACAAGGTCATTGAGGCGGTAAAGGCGGGGGCCATTAAACATTTCTTCCTGGTGGGGGGCTGCGACGGCGCCAAACCGGGACGGAGCTACTACACCGAATTTGTGGAAAAGACCCCCAAGGACACAGTGGTCCTTACTTTGGCCTGCGGCAAGTTCCGCTTTTTCGACAAGGACCTGGGCGACATCGGTGGCATCCCCCGGCTTCTGGATGTGGGGCAGTGCAACGACGCCTATTCCGCCATCCAGGTGGCTGTGGCCCTGGCCAAGGCCTTCGGGGTGGGGGTGAATGAGCTGCCCCTGTCCCTGATACTCTCCTGGTATGAACAGAAGGCGGTGGCCATTCTCCTAACCCTCCTTTACCTGGGCCTAAAGAACATCCGCCTGGGGCCCAGCCTTCCGGCCTTTGTCTCTCCCAATGTCCTGGACTTTCTGGTGAAAAACTTCAATATCAAGCCCATCACCACCCCGGACGAGGATCTGAAGGCCATTTTGGGATAAGCCGGGAGCGTTAGCGAGGCGGTGCTAAGGGGGGCTCGGTGGACTCCCGGCCCCTCTTTAAGCTCTGGGCCATCAAGGATAAGTTCTTGATATCCAAGCAAAATAATAGGGTGATGGGGGCGATGGCTAAAAATTGGGGTAAGAAGGCCACTGCCCCCCATTCCCTCTGTAAAAAGCTAGGGGTCTCAGGCACAAGTTACCTCTAAAACCGACCCCCCAGAGGCCCGGCGTAACCGGTAAGCTCCACGTAGCCTTTTCCCTCAATCTTCTGACCGCTTCGAGTGCCCTGGACGAGAACTTGGCCTTCCCAATAGGTGATGCCGCGGTCGCCGCCGGTTCTGAGTTCCTGGTCGCCCAGGGCGGGGGTTACCTTCAGGTCATAGCCCCACTTTGGCAACACCAGGCGCCATCCCGCAGGGTACACCGCGCCTGAGTGAGGGGATTTCCAGGTATCGGTGACGGAAATCTGGAAATCTCCGGCATTCAGGGCCCGGGGCTTGCCTTCCGGGTCCACCAGGGTGCCGGCCGAGGCCGGATCGAGGTGGCCATCCTTAAGTCGCATGAGGTAGAGCATGAGGTCGAAGCCGTCGTCCAGCTGCAGAGCGAACCAATCCCAGCCCACTTGGTTTTGGGCCAGGTGGCTGGAGGAGAATTCCCGGTCAAACCAACTCATGCCCGTCACGGTCAGGGGGCGACCCCGCCAAAGGATTTGCCCTCGGGTTGCCAGTCGGGTGATGGAGTAGTAATGACTGGCCACTTGAGAGAGCGCCGCCTTGCGGCTGAAGCCACCTTCTCCATGCAGCACCGGCGGCTTTAATGGCGTAAGCGTAAGCTCAAGGGACAGGTCCTCGCTGCGGGCCCTTAAGTAATATTCCTCACCCTGGGCTTCGGCCTGCCAGTCATCCACCCACACCTTGAGGTTCAAAGTGGCGGCGCCGGCCAGCCCCAGGGCTCCCCTTTGGGCCTTTTCCCAAAACCGGAAAACCCTGTCAGTCAAGTCAGTTAAGGCCAGATGGGCGAAATACACCGTGTTGGCCCGCCAGCGAGAGCGGGCCTCGGAATTCACCTGACGCAGACCCACCCGGAAGAAAGTCAGTTGGTAGCCGAAATTTTCCCCCCTTCCCCCTTTAAGGTGGCCGCTAAAATACCACCACTCAGTTTTATATTCCGGATGGGCCCCGTGGTCCCGGGGAAAGCTGAAAGGCCGCCCGGGCCGGGCCGGTTGAAAATCCCAGGCCAGAAGTATTCCTGGACTTAACAAGAGCCAGAGGGCCAGTATTCTTTTGAGGAAAGCCATGACCAACACCAACTTGTTGTTTATAATAAAAAGATTCCACGAATCTGAAAAGGCCTAACCCGGGGACGGGATCAGTGGACTGAGGGCGGCGGCCTCCCACCCCGATTTTCTTGAATTATGCCTGACCTATTGTCTGAGACGGGTAAAATTTGAACACAGGTCGGATTTGTGTTTAATTTCCAAGTAGGTCTGCCCCAGAGGGCTTCATGCTTGGTTTAGGCGTTCTAGTGGCTCTGGCCCGCCGGCTGGTGGGCGCCACCCTGGCAGAGACGGGCCTTCTCCCGGCCTCCTACTACCGCCATCTGGCCTTGACAGCCCTGGAAGAGGAGGACTTCCCCCAGAGCCTGAAATGGCTGCGCCTGGCCCGGGACCCCTTACTCACCCAGTTATTGGTTCTCCGGCTGCGACTTCTGGCTGCCAAACATGAAGACCAGCGCCGGGCCTTGCAGGAGCTTTTGGCCCTCGAGCTTTCCGCAGCCTTGAGGGAACGTGGCCTTGAACTTTTGCGTCAGGAGGAAAGGGCTCTTAGTCTGTTGCAGGCCTATGAAGCCCAGGCCCTGGCTTTGTTGCCGGAGGCCAGCCCCTGACCTTTATGGCCCGGCTTCAGGGCCTAAGGAAGTCTAATTCCGGCAGGGGTTACTTACCTTGGCGGTTTTCCCTTTTGTAGATAAAATTTAAAAATGAACTCTGATATTCATTTCATGGGGGAGGCTCTGGCTCAGGCCCGGGCGGCCCTCTTGATAGGGGAGGTGCCGGTGGGCGCGGTGCTGGTGGGGGAGAAGGATGAAATCCTGGCCCGGGCCCACAATTTCCCGGTGTTATTAAACGACCCCACGGCCCACGCAGAGATTCTGGCTCTGCGCCACGCCGCCCGGCTCCTGGGGAATTACCGGTTGCCGGGCACCACCCTTTATGTTACCATCGAACCGTGCCTCATGTGCACCGGGGCCTTGATTCACGCCCGGGTCAAACGCCTGGTCTTCGGAGCCCAAGACCCTAAAGGCGGGGCCTGCGTGTCCCTGTACCGCCTTCCTGAAGACCCCCGCCTCAATCACCGCCTGGAGGTGACCGGCGGAGTGCGGGAGGCCGAATGCCGGGAGCTACTTAGGCAGTTTTTCCAGGCCCGCCGGGGAAAAAGCTAGCTCAAGGCGTGAGGCATTGGTGGATCAGGCCTACTGGGTGACATTCTGGCAGGCCTTGTAAAGGTGAGAGCTTAAGGGTGGCCGCCTCTGGGAGGGGTACCGAAGTGGCCGTAACGGGGCCGACTCGAAATCGGCTTGGGGGCTAATTACCCTCACGTGGGTTCGAATCCCACCCCCTCCGCCATCTGGTTTTAAGTTCTCGGTTTTCTTGAAAAATGAGGCATCCCAGCAGCTCAAATTAACAATTACAGAAAGGCAGCGGCAAAGTCGGCTGATTTTCTTTGCACCCCCGAAAAGCGCTACCCTTCCTGACGCGGAGAGATGCCCGAGAGGCTGAAGGGGCGCGACTGGAAATCGCGTGTAGGTCCAAAAGACCTACCGAGGGTTCGAATCCCTCTCTCTCCGCCAATTATAATATATGGGTGGTTGGTAGAAAAAGTCGCCAAAAACCAAATACCTTACGGACTTAACTCAATAACAAAACCTAGAAAAGACCCCCGTGACCTACCAAGTCCTCGCCCGCAAGTGGCGGCCCCAGACCTTTGAGGAGGTGGTGGGGCAGGAGCCCATCACCCGGACCCTAAAAAACGCCATTGCCCAAGGCCGGGTGGCCCATGCCTTCCTGTTTTCCGGCCCCCGGGGGGTGGGAAAGACCTCAGTGGCCCGTATCCTGGCCAAGGCCCTGAACTGCCTCCAGGGTCCCACCCCTACCCCCTGCAATGTCTGTCAGGTGTGCCAGGAGATCACCGTCGGCTCTTCCATGGATGTTCTGGAGATCGATGGCGCCAGCAACCGGGGGATCGACGAGGTGCGGGACCTCCGGGAAAAGATCAAGTACCTGCCGGTGGATGGCAAGTACAAGGTCTATATCATCGACGAAGTGCACATGCTCACCAAGGAGGCCTTCAACGCTCTGCTCAAGACCCTGGAGGAGCCGCCGCCCCATGCCCTGTTCATTTTGGCCACCACCGAGCCCCACAAGGTGCCGGTAACCATCATGAGCCGGTGTCAGCGTTACGATTTCCGGCGGATACCCACCTCTCTGATCCAGGAGCACCTTAAAAAGCTGGTGGAACGGGAAGGCTGGAGCCTGGAGGAGGAAGGCCTGACCCTCATCGCCCGAGAGGCGGAAGGAAGCCTCAGGGATGCCCAGGGGTTTTTGGACCAGGTGGTTACCTTCGGGGGGGAGCGGGTGAGCGCCACAGAGGTGGCCAAAATCCTGGGGGTAACCGACCGGGGAGCCTTGCTTTCGGCCCTTCAGGCCATAATCCAGCCCGACGGTCCGGCACTGCTTGAATTGGTGGACCAACTTTATACCGAGGGGCATGACCTCAAGCGCTTTTATCAGGACCTGGTTCTTTATGCCCGGCATCTGCTGTTAGCCGGTCTGCACCCTGAAGCCCGGCACCTGGCGGAGGTGGCTGACGCCGAATGGGAGGAGCTGGTCAGACTGGCCCGGGGCCGGCCCCTTTCCCATCTGCACAATCTGTTGACCGTTCTCCTGCAGGGGGAGGAGGACCTGAAAAGGACGCCCCAGCCCCGGCTGGCCCTGGAGATTCTGCTTCTGCGGCTCATTCACCTGGAACCTCTGATGCCGGTGGCGGAATGGTTGCGGCGCCTGGAGGCCCTGGAGGCCCGTCTGGGGCAGGGTCTGGTTTCTTCGGAGGTGCCCCAGGCCACCGAAGGGAAGGTTTCTGAAGGGCAGGTTTCCCCGACTTGGTCCCCGGCCAAGGATCTATCTTCAGAGAACCTCTCTTCCCGGTGGCAGGCCTTTCTGAAGTTTATCCGGGAAGAGGAAGGGGGTCCTCTTTTTGCCAAGCTTTCCCGGGCTAACCTGACCGACATACGGGACCACACCCTGGTGGTAACCGGCGACCGCACCTTGTCTTTGAGCGGCGCACGCCAGAAAACCCGCTTGCAAGAGCTGGTCCAGCGATTTTTTGGCCCGAGTTATACAGTACGGCTGGAAATTTCGGCCCAAGAAAGCCCTTCCCCCCCAAATTCCCCTTCCCCCCGGAAAGGAGCCTTTGATTTGGCGGCGCTCAAACAACAAGCCCTGGAGATTTTCGGGGGACAGTGGCTCACCCCGGAAAATCCGGAGAAGCAGGAGGACAGGGAGTGAAAAATCTCGGCGGCCTCATGAAACAGGCCCAGGCCCTGCAAAGAAAGATGCAGGAACTCCAGGCGGAACTGGGAACCCGCACGGTCAGCGCCCAGGCGGGTGGGGGCATGGTGGAGGCCGTGGTCAACGGCCGCCAGGAACTGGTGTCCCTGCGCATTGACCCGGAAGTGGCCACCCCCGAGGATGTGGAGATGCTCCAGGACCTGGTGCTGGCGGCGGTCAACGAGGCCTTGAACCGTTCCCGGGAGATGGTGGCTCAGGAAATGGCCAAGCTTACCGGAGGACTGCAGATCCCCGGTCTTTTTTAACCGGATCAGCTGGAGGGAGCCGGAGGTTTCTCCTCCATAATTCCATAACCCAAGGGCAACAATGGATAAGGGTCCTTATCCCGCAGCCTTGCGGCGGGTGGTGCAGGTCCTGGGCAAATGGCCCGGGGTGGGGGAGAAAAGCGCCACCCGCTGGGCCATGTATCTTCTTCGGGCCCCCCGGGAGGAGGTGCTGGAGCTGGCCCGGGCTGTGACTGACCTGAAGGAGAAGGTCCGTCTTTGCTCAAGGTGTTTTGCCTTTGCCGATCAGGAGCTTTGCCCCATCTGCGCCGACCCCGGCCGGGCCACCGGCTTGCTTATGGTGGTGGCCGACCCCGGAGATCTTCTGTCCCTCGAAAAGGTGGGCTGGTACCAGGGGCGCTATCACGTGCTGGGTGGACTGCTCTCCCCCCTGGAAGGGGTGGGGCCGGAGGATCTCAAGGTCCAGGAACTTTTGGCCCGGGTGAAGGAGGAGGACATTAAGGAGGTGATCCTGGCCTTGAACCCGAGCCTGGAGGGGGAGGCCACCAATACCTACCTCAGCCAGGAGTTGAAGCCACTGGGGGTCAAGGTGAGCCGCATCGCCTACGGCCTGCCCATGGGGGGAGACATCAAATACGCCGACCGGGAGACCCTGCGGCAGGCCTTGAGCCACCGGGTGGAGACATAATCAGGATTAATTTCCGTCCCGGCTGATGGCAGGATTTGACCTCTGATAGCTGAAGCATGTTTGACCGCCGTCTGGTGCAAAATTTCGACTGGCTTTTGTTGGCCCTGATCCTGGTGATTGTGGGCCTGGGACTGGTGAATCTTTACAGCGCCGGGTTCAACCGCACGCCAGAGGGGGCCACCCCCCTTTACCTCAAACAGATCTACTGGTTCCTGGTGGGACTGGTGGTCCTGGTGCTCACCCTGGTATATGATTACCGCCATTTGGAGCGCCTGGCTTACCCTTTGTATCTCCTCAGTCTGTTCCTTTTGGTGGGGGTGATACTGTTCGGCAAGACGGTGTCGGGTTCCAAACGCTGGTTGGTTTTGGGGCCTCTTTCCTTTCAGCCCACGGAGCTTTTGAAGATCTCGCTGATCCTGGTACTGGCCCGGTTGGCGAACCGGCGTCTGGATCAGAGCTTTATGGGGCTCCGTGACCTTATCTGGCCGTTGGCCTTAATTATGATCCCCGCAGTGCTCATTGCCCGGCAGCCGGACCTGGGGTCGGCCATTCTGGTGGTCCTGGTGGGCGGCTCCATGATTCTCCTTATTGGAGTGAAAGGCCGCATTCTGGCCTATGGCGGGTTGGCCCTTTTGGTGGCTCTGCCCTCTTCCTGGCCCTTTCTCCGGGATTATCAACGGCAACGGCTTCTCGCTTTCCTTGACCCGGAGCGGGACCCCCTGGGTGCGGGGTATCATATCATCCAGTCCAAGATTGCCGTGGGTTCCGGCCAATTTTGGGGGAAGGGTTTTCTCCAGGGGACCCAGAGCCAGCTCCGGTTTTTACCGGAACAGCATACTGACTTTGTTTTTTCGGTGTTTGCCGAGGAATGGGGTTTTGCCGGCTCGGTGGCCGTGGTCTTTCTTTATCTGCTTCTCACCCTCTGGGGCCTGGCTGTTGCCCGCCAGGTGAAAGAGCGGTTTGGGCAGATGGTGGCCCTTGGGGTCACGGCCTTGCTTTTCTGGCAGGTTTTTGTAAATTTGTGCATGGTGACGGGATTGTTGCCAGTGGTGGGTATTCCCCTTCCCTTGTTCAGCTATGGCGGTTCCTCCCTCATTACCACCATGTTGGCCCTGGGGCTGCTGTTGAACCTCAGGATGCGCCGCTTTTTTCTGGCTCGGTGATTTTTTGTAAAAAAATTTTTGACAGGTGGGGGAAAATAGGTTAAAAGGGCATTCGTGAAAAGATACACATGGGGGTATCACCCGACTTCGGGAGAGATATCGGTTAACCCATTTGTTTTTCAAAAAATATTACGAGGTGGCACTCCAGGATGATTGACCTTGATTGGACGCTGATCGTACAAATTGTCAATTTTCTAGCACTGGTCTTTCTCCTGAACCTGGTGCTTTTCCGGCCCATCCGTAAAAGTCTTAGGGAGCGCCAAAGCCGTCTCCAGGCCTATGAAACGGATCTGGCCACTTTGGCGGAAACCCGTCAGGGTCTTCTGGGAGAAGTGGACGAGAAGCTCACCGAGGCCCGGCGGGAGGCCCTTGGGCTCAGGGAGCGGCTGCGTCAGGAAGGCACCCAGGCGGAAGCCTCTCTGCTGGAGCAGGTGAAACGGGAGGTGGAAGAGGAATGGGCCCGGGTGGAGGCCAAAATCAAGGCGGATGTGGAGAAAGCCCGGAAGGCCTTGCAGGCCCAAGCCCAGGATTTTGCCCTGGCCCTGGCCGCCAAAATTCTTGGGAGGAAGCTCTCATGAAAGGGAAACTGGTAACTGTGCGGTGGTGGGTCGGCTTGGTCCTGGGAGCAGGAGCGGGGCTTTTGCTGGCCACCTTGGCCCAGGCGGCCGGAGGTGGGGAGGCCCACGGCATCACCCCCGAAAAGGTGACGGATTTCATCTGGCGGTCTGTGAACTTTTTGGTGTTCGCGGCCATTTTGATCAAGCTGGTGGCCAAGCCGGCCAAAGAGTTCTTCGCCAAGCGGTCCCAGGACATCAGCCAGTCTTTTGCCGACCTGGAGGCCAAAAAGGAGGCGGCGGAAGCTGCCCTTAAAGAGGCGGAGGCCCGGTTGGCCCAGGTGGCCAGCGAGCGGGAGCGGCTGATTCAGGAGTATATCGCCGAAGGGGAAATGGAAAAGGCCAAAATCATCGAAAAGGCAGAGATGGTGGCGGCCCGCATCAAGGAAATGGCAGCCCTGTCCATCGCCCAGGAGACCAAAAAGGCCGCCCAGGAGCTGAAGCGGGAAGTGGCGGAACATGCCACCCGGCTGGCGGAAGAACTCCTCAAACAGCAGATCACTTCCGCTGACCAGAATAGGTTGGTGGAGGAATACCTACAAAAGGTGGTGGAGAAACATTGATTGATCTGACCGTTTCCCGACGCTACGCCAAGGCCCTGCTGATGCTGGGCCAAGAAGATGGCAAATTCAAGGAATATGGGGATGAGCTCAACTCCATCACGCTCCTTTTGGAACGGGAGCCGGAACTGAAGAACGCCCTGCTCAATCCCATTCACAGCATGGAGGAACGCCGGGGGCTATTGCGGCGTCTCCTGGAGCTTTTCAAGTTGTCCCCGGTGGTGGGCAACTTCCTCAAGCTTTTGTTTGACAAACAACGGCTGGCAGCCCTCCCCGGTATCAATCAGGTTTACCAGAGTCTCACGGACGAACTGGAGAACCTGAAGCGGGTGCGGGTGGTGTCGGCGGTGCCGTTGGAAGCCGACATCCAGGAACGGCTGCGCCAGGCCCTGGAGCAATTGACCAAATCCAGGGTGGTCATGGAATTTGCGGAAGACCCGGCCATCATCGGCGGGGTCATTGCCCGGGTGGGGGATCTGGTGCTGGACGGCAGTGTCCGCACCCAGCTTAACTCCTTGAAAGAAACTTTAATCAGAGGCGAGGTCGTATAAATGGAAATCAGAGCCGAGGAAATCAGCCAAATTATCCGCACACAAATCAAGGATTACGAGAAGAAGGTGGAAGTGGCCGAAACCGGCACGGTCCTCTCCGTAGGCGACGGCATCGCCCGGGTTTACGGGGTGGAAAAGTGCATGGCCATGGAGCTTCTCGAGTTTCCGGGCGGAATCTACGGCATTGCCCTCAACCTGGAAGAAGACAATGTGGGATGCGCCATCCTCGGTGAAGACACCCACATCAAAGAGGGCGACATTGTCAAACGCACCGGCCGCATCGCCGAGGTCCCGGTGGGGGATGCGGTCATCGGCCGGGTCATTGACCCGGTGGGCAATCCCCTGGACGGCAAAGGGCCCATCGAGGCCAAGGAATTCCGCCGCATCGAAATGAAGGCCCCCGGCGTAATCGAACGCCAGCCGGTTAATGAACCCATGTATACCGGTTATAAAGCCATTGACGCCATGACCCCCATTGGCCGGGGCCAGCGGGAGCTCATCATCGGTGACCGGCAGATCGGCAAAACCGCTCTGTGCGTGGATGCCATTATCAACCAGAAGGATTCCGGCATCATCTGCATTTACGTGGCCATTGGGCAGAAGAAGTCCACGGTAGCCCAGGTGGTGGACGCCCTGGAGCGTCATGGGGCCATGAAGCACACGGTGGTGGTGAACGCCTCCGCCTCCGAGCCTGCTCCCCTGCAGTACATCGCGGCCTATTCCGGCTGCGCCATGGGTGAGTATTATCGGGACACCGGCCGTCACGCCCTCATCATTTACGATGACCTCACCAAACAGGCCCAGGCCTACCGGCAGATTTCCCTGCTGCTGCGCCGGCCGCCGGGACGTGAGGCCTACCCGGGGGACATCTTTTACAACCACTCCCGGTTGCTGGAGCGGGCTGCCAAGCTGAGCGACGAGAAAGGGGGCGGCTCCCTCACCGCCTTGCCCATCATTGAAACTCAGCAGGGCGACGTGAGCGCCTATATTCCCACCAACGTGATCTCCATCACCGACGGCCAGGTATATCTGGAGCCGGGGCTGTTCTTCTCCGGCGTCCGTCCGGCCATCAACGTGGGTCTGTCGGTGTCCCGGGTGGGTGGCGCCGCCCAGGTCAAGGCCATGAAACAGGTGGCGGGCTCCCTGCGCCTGGATCTGGCCCAATATCGCGAGCTGGCGGCTTTTGCCCAGTTCGGCTCGGAACTGGACAAGGCCACCCAGGCGCAGCTGAACCGGGGCATCCGGCTGGTGGAAATTCTGAAGCAGCCCCAATATCAGCCCCTCCCCATGGAGAAGCAGATCTCCATCATCTACGCCGGCACCCGGGGCTTTTTGGACAAATACCCGGTGGAGGTGCTGCAGGAATATGAACGGCAGTTTTACACCTTCATCGAGTCCAAATATCCCGAGATTTTCACGGAACTCCGGGAAAAGAAGGAAATCTCCCCGGATCTGGACAACCGCATGAAAGCGGCGCTGACGGAATTTGACTCGGTATTTCAACCCACCACCGGCGCCACCCTGTAAGAAAGCCGGAGGGTAAAAATGCCAACTTTACGTGACATCCGGCGGAAAATCGCCGCGGTCAAAAAGACCCAGCAGATTACCAAGGCCATGAACATGGTGGCCGCCGCCAAGCTGCGGGGGGCCCAGCAGCGCATGGAAAGTTTCCGGCCCTACGCCGCGACCTTTGCCAAAATGCTGGGAAACCTGGCCAGCAGGATTGAGCCGGAGATCCACCCCTTTTTCCAGCGGGCGCCCCTGGTGGAAAAGGTGGCTTTGGTGCTCATGACGGCGGACCGCGGCCTGTGCGGCAGTTTTAACGTCAACCTCATCAACGCCGCCGTCAAGTTTGCCCGGCAAAAGGAGGCAGAGGGCATCCAGACGGCCTATTACTGCGTGGGCCGCAAGGGCCGGGATTTCTTCCGCCGCCGCAAGGTGGAGATGCCCAGCTTCTTCGTGGACGTCTGGAACAAATTTGACTTCACCAACGCCGTGGCCGTGACCCGGGAGGTGATCAGCGCCTTCCTCAGCGGTGCGGTGCAGGAGGTCTATCTCATCCACGCTCAATTTATCAATGTGGCTGTCCAACGGCCTCGCCTGGTGAAGCTGTTGCCCATCAGTCCCGAGGAAGCCGCGGCGGAGGTGCGGGCGGATTACCTGTTTGAGCCGCCCATGGAGCAGTTTTTGGAAATTCTTTTGCCCAAATATCTTAACACCCTCATGTTCCATGGTTTTCTGGAAAACTCCGCCAGCGAGCATGCGGCCCGGATGACTGCCATGGACAACGCCTCCAACAACTGCAAAGAGATGATCAACCAGCTTACCCTGGTGATGAACAAAGCCCGCCAAGCGGGTATTACCAAAGAATTGATGGACATCGTGGGCGGCGCCGAGGCCCTCAAAGGCTAGCCTGCCCCGGCGAGGAGGAACATCTTTTATGAACATCGGCAAAATTGTGCGCGTAATCGGACCCGTAGTGGACGTGGAGTTTCCCGAAGGTCAACTCCCCGCCATCCGGAACGGTCTGTTGATCACCAATCCCGCCATTGACGACACGGAGGACAACCTGGTGGTGGAAGTGGCCCAGCACCTGGGAAACAATGTGGTGCGCACCATCGCCATGGACACCACCGACGGCCTGGTGCGGGGGATGCCGGTGAAGGACACTGGGGGGCCCATCAAGGTGCCTGTGGGCCACGAAGCCTTGGGCCGGGTGCTCAATGTGGTGGGCCGCCCGGTGGACGGCCTGGGGCCGGTTAAGGCCAAGACCTATTACCCCATTCACCGCCATGCCCCGGCCTTCGTGGACCAGGACACCACCGTCAAGGTTCTGGAAACCGGAGTCAAGGTCATTGACCTCCTGGTGCCATTCCCCCGAGGCGGCAAAATGGGCATGTTTGGCGGCGCCGGCGTGGGCAAGACCGTGGTCATGATGGAGATGATTCACAACATCGCCATGCACCACGGCGGCATTTCGGTATTCGCCGGGGTGGGGGAACGCACCCGGGAAGGCAACGACCTGTATCTGGAAATGAAACATTCCGGCGTCCTTCCCAAAGCCGCCCTGATTTACGGGCAGATGACCGAACCCCCAGGAGCCCGGGCCCGGGTGGGACTTACGGCCCTGACCGCCGCGGAGTACTTCCGGGATGAGGAAGGTCAGGACGTGCTTCTGTTCATTGACAACATCTTCCGTTTTACCCAGGCAGGTTCCGAGGTCTCGGCGCTTCTGGGCCGCATGCCCTCCGCTGTGGGTTACCAGCCCACTTTGGGCACTGACCTGGGCGAACTCCAGGAGCGCATCACCTCCACCAAGAAAGGCTCCATCACCTCGGTGCAGTGCATCTATGTGCCGGCGGACGACCTGACTGACCCGGCCCCGGCAACCACTTTCTCCCACCTGGACGGCACCGTGGTGCTGTCCCGGCAGATCGCCGAGCTGGGCATTTATCCGGCGGTGGATCCCCTGGACTCCACTTCCCGCATCCTCGACCCGGCCATTCTGGGAGAGGAGCACTACTATGTGGCCCGGACGGTGCAGCAGATCCTGCAGAAGTACAAAGACCTCCAGGACATCATCGCCATTTTGGGCATTGACGAACTTTCCGACGAAGACAAACTCACGGTGGCCCGGGCCCGGAAGATCCAGCGGTTCCTCAGCCAGCCCTTCTTTGTGGCCTCCCAGTTCACCGGCACCGAAGGCAAGTTTGTCCCAGTGAAGGAAACCGTGCGGGGCTTCAAAGAGATTATCGAAGGCAAGCACGACGATCTCCCAGAGCAGGCCTTCTACATGGTGGGAGGCATTGAAGAGGCGGTGGCCAAAGCCGAACGGCTGGCGGCGGCTGCTTAAGCCCCGGGGAGGCCAGGGCTATGGCAAACAAGATCCTGTTGGAAGTGGTCACCCCGGACCGGAAGGTGGTCTCCACCGAGGCCGATGTCGTGGTGTGCCCCGGAGTGGAAGGCCAGTTCGGCGTCCTTTACGGTCATGTTCCCTTCCTTTCCGCCCTGAGCATCGGGGAGATGTACTACCGGGATGGAGCCAAAACTGAATATTTGGCAGTGAGCGGCGGCTTTGCCGAAGTCACGGGCACCAAGGTTACCGTGGTGGCGGAAGCCGCCGAGCTGGGCCGGGAAATTGACGTGGAACGGGCCCGTCGGGCCTTGGAACGGGCCCAAGCCAGGTTGGCGGCGGCCAAAACCGAGGCCATTGACTGGGCCCGGGCGGAAGCCGCCCTGCGCCGGGCCCTGACCCGTATGAAGGTGGCCAGCCGCTAACCCCAGAAACCGAAAAGAAAAGAGTCTCCCAGGCAAGCCCGGATCTTCCGGGCTTGCCTTTTTTTCCTCGAAATTACCAGGCTTGGCCGAAAAAAAGCTATCCTTAAAGAGCCGCCCTTCTGCCTTGACAATTTTTATTTGGAACTTATTTTTTCTATAAAAATTTTTCTAAAGGCAGGAAAGGAAAATGGCCAAAAAAGTCTATGTCTGTGCCACCTGCGGGGCTCTGGCGGAGGAACCTGGACATCTGTGCAACCCCCAGGGGGAGAAACTTTCCTGTAGCTACTGCCAGGCGGAAGTCTCTCCCCATGAGAAGCATTTCTGTAAAGGAAAGTTGGCCGATATCAAGTATGTCTGCGAAAACTGCGGCCGGCTGGCCACCAAGGCGGAGTTCTTGTGCAAACCTACAGAGGTGCCCAACGCCTGATCCCTGATATATAAGGGCCAGGGCAGAAGGGGGACGGGGCTTAAGGCTCAGAGGCCCCTCCCCCTTTTAAAGCCAACCATGACAATCCCCCGTTACAGAGGGGAGATTCCCGGGTAATGTAAAGGCGTCTTGAAGCCTCGGTACCCCCTGCCGTCTGCGAGGCCGGACTCAATTCAGATATGAATGCAGTCCCGGCAAGAGAAAACTCACACCAAAATAGGTAAACAATACCGCTCCAAACCCCGCCACTGCCAGCCAGGCGATGGCGCGGCCCTGCCAGCCTTTGACCAGGCGGGCATGCAGCAAGGCGGCGTAGATCAGCCAAGTGAGGAGGGAGGCGGTTTCCTTGGGGTCCCAGCTCCAGTAGCGGCCCCAGGCGGTTTCGGCCCACACCGCGCCGGTGAGAATCCCAAGGGTAAGAAAGACAAAGCCGATGACCGCGGTGCGATACAAAAGCCGGTCCAGGAGGGCCGGACTGGGATTCTTAGGGGTACGGCGAACCATCTGCACCAGATATAAAATCCCGGCCCCGAAGGCCAAGGCGAAGGCGGCATAACCCAAAAAGCAGGTGACTACGTGGATTAACAGCCAATTGCTCCTTAGGGCCGGCATCAGGGGTTTTATGCGACTGTCGGCCCCCAGGGAGGCGTAAGCCAAAACCAAGGCCGCGGTCAGCCCCCCCACCACTCCCAAAAAGCCCTCCGGATAGCGCCGTATAAAGACCAAGGCCAGAAAGGCCAGGCACCAGGAAAAAAAGATCAGGGATTCGTAAAAGTTGGACAAAGGCACCTGATAAAGGGCCACCTGGAGCCAATCCCAAAAATCCGCAGGCGGCGCCCCGGAAGTGGCCTGATGGTAGGAGGCCAGCCAGCGGGCCAGGAAGGCCAGGGTGTGAGCCGCCAGTCCACCTCCCATGAAGCCTGTGGCCAAGGAACGAAGTCGATGTGAGGTCCAAAGGGAGGCCAAAAGGAAGCAAAAGCCGGCCGCCAGATAAGCCAGCATGGTCCCGCCCAGAATTTCACTGATACTCAACATGCCTCGCCTCCTTGCCTGAGTTGGGCCTTGAGCCGTTCGAGGCGACGGGAGAACACCTCCGGGGTCCGGGGAGCCGCCCCCTTGAGGTGCAGCCTGAGAAGCCCTTCCGGAAGGGGTTCCACCACCAGGGCCCAGCGCTCCCGGGGCCTTAAAAAGGCCAGATACAGACCGGGCAGAAGAAGGAGGAAGCCGCTATACACCCACCACACCCCTGGATCCCGCTTGACTTTGAGAACGGAAAAAAATCCGCTATCTTCCAGAAAAAAGCGGTGGGGCCCTGGCTGCCTTTCCACCAAGTCCGGGCGTTCCTTGAAGACCACCAGGAGCCAGGGGTCCTGGTCCCCTGTCCAGTAGGCCAGCCGCACCGCTGGCCCATAATGCTTTTCCTGGCCGGCCACCGGCATGACCACGTCAGGGTGGTAATCCAGCACCCGAAACCGGGCCTTGCCTTGGGCCAAGGCCACGGTTTTCCCCTCGGGCACCACTAGGGTCTGGGAGTTTTCCCCCTCCTTAATGCGGAGACGTATGGTGCGGCCATAACTGGACTGGTAGAAGGTGAGATCCTCGAATGTAACCGGTTCGTTCACCCGGCAGACCGCTGCCAGGGGGGCTCCGTTATCCTTCTTAAAAGTGAGGTCGGAGCGGAATTCCCGGGGCGTGCCGTCCGGATAAAAAAGGACCTGGAACCGGTCCAGCCGCACGGTAAAAGATAAAGGGCGCTCTGTGGCGGCAACCTGGAAACTGCTGGCTGTCTCCCCTTCGCTGAGGAGGAGCTGGCCTTCCAGACCCCGGAACTTCCCTAAAACACCGCCTGAAAGTATAAGCAGCAGGGCCAGATGGACCACATATGGACCCAATGGCCGGAAGCGGCCCCGTTCCATGAAATAGATGACCTGCTCATCCACAGCCGCCTTTTTTACCCGTCTCCATTCCTGGCGTAAAATTTCCTCCAAGCGTCGGCTGGCGTCAGGGTTAGGGTTCCAGACCAAACGGGCTCTTTCCGGCAGCTCCCGGGCCATCGCCGGAGTCAGGCCTAGACTGGCCCGGCGCCAAGCTTGGGGTAGTCCTTTAACCAAGCAGGAAAAGAGGTTGAGGGCAAAAAGGCCCAAGGGCAATAAAAACCAAAGGCTGTCGAAGACCCGGGGCCTGACGGTGCCCGCCAGACTCACGGCCATCAGAAGAAGGAGAAGGACAACGGTGAGGCGCAGGGAAGTTAAAGTGGTCCACAACTTCCCGAGCAGGGAGGACCAGGAGGAATTTAGACTCATAAAGAAATTATATAAAAATTTTAAGGTGAGATAACCGGAAGAGATTCGTCAAGGCTCAAGAGGGAGCCTGGTCTGCTCTTGAAATTCGGCCATTAGACAGTTTCTGAGGAAACGGCCTGCATCCGGAGCCCGGCGGAGGGGCCTCCCGTCAAGAGAAGCTACGGGCATCAGCCCCATAAGGGAGTTGGCCAGCCACAGGGCCTGGACCTCCTCCAGCTGGGCAGGAATGAGGGGCACGGCTTCCAGAAGCTCCCCTTTCTTTTGCAGAGCCCGGCCTAAAACCGCCAGGGTGACTCCGGGCAGGGCGCTTGGGGCCAGAGGGGTGAAAAAGCGCTCCTTAATGAGCAGCACCAAACTGGTGGCCGCGCCTTCCGAAATCAGGCCGTCCGCCTCCAGGACCAGGGCTTCCCGGGCTCCCCGGTCCAGGGCATATTGGCGGGCTGCCAGGTAAAACAGGTAATTCAGGCTCTTGTGGCTCCCGAGAAAGGTGGTGCGCCTTTCGGGGAAGACCACCACCGGCCAGCCTTGGTCGTACTCCTCCGGGCTGGGGGGAGTATAAGGCCGGGCCCGGAGGACCAGGGTGGGGCTCCCTGGCAGAGGCAGGCCCAAATCGGGGGCCGCACCCCGGGTGAGGATGATTTTCACTGCCGCCACCTGCTTCATAAGGCCATTGGCGATAAGGAGGCGGGTTAAGGCGTCGTCCCAGGGAAACTTTTCCGGAAAAGGGAGCCGAAAGGCCCGGGCTGAGGCGGCCAGCCGCGTCAGATGCTCTTTGAGAAACCAGGGACGGCCTTCTTCCACCCGCAGGGTTTCAAAAAACCCGTCCCCATAAAGGAAGCCCCGGTCATCCACGGACACCCGGGCCTGATCCAGGGGTAGCAGTTCCTCATTCAGCCAGACAAATTCGGGTTTGGCCATGGCCTGCATTTTAAGGGTGTTTGGCCAAAGAGGCCTTTGCTTCAGCCCCACGGCCCAAGGACTCCATCACCTTAAACAAGGTCCTCCCTTTATGCAAAGTTTCTTCATATTCCGCCTCCTCATCAGAGTCGTACACCACCCCGCCTCCCACAGAAAAATGACCCCACCCCCGGGCCACAATGGCGGTGCGGATGGCCACATTCAGGTCCAGATTGCGGTGGAGCCCCAGATAGCCTATAGCGCCGGTGTAGACGTGGCGCACCGTAGGTTCCAGCTCATCAATGATCTCCATGGCCCGAATTTTGGGGCAGCCGGTGATGGAGCCCCCGGGAAAGGTGGCCCGCAGGATATCCACGTGGTTAATACCTTCCTTCAGGGTGCCGGTGACGATGGACACCAGGTGATAGACATTCTGGTAGGCCTCAAGGCGCTTGTGCTCGGCCACCCTGACGGAGCGGGGGCGGCATACCTTGCCCAGGTCATTGCGCAACAGGTCCACAATCATGGAAAGCTCGGCGTCATCCTTGGGGCTTTCCGCCAGTTCCCGACGGTGGGCCTCGTCCTCCGCCGGTGTGCTCCCCCGGGGCCGGGTTCCCTTGATGGGCCGGGTTTCCAGGTAATACTCCCGACGATAGAGAAAGCGCTCCATGGAGGTGGAGAGGATGACAAAGTCCCCACAATTGAGGTAGGCGTAAAAAGGTGCCGGGTTCAGAGCAAAGAGCCGCCGGAATAAGATATAGGGATCACCCTTAAGGGGAAAGGAAAAACGCTGGGACAGGTTTACCTGATAAACATCTCCGCTTTTGATGTATTCCCGGATGGCACTTACCGCCTCAAGGTAGCCCAGGCGGCTGAAGTTGCTGCGCAGGCCGCCCACTTGCAAAAATCCCGGCCCCAGTACTTCAAGCCGCACTGGCTCGGCCGGATTTTCATAATGCTGGCCCAGAGAGTCTTCCCAGAAGAGCTCCACTTCATGGAAACCATGAGTCCTGCGGTCATGTACCAGAATCCGCCGGGGAAAGGCGAATATCAGATCAGGTAGCTTGAGGTCGTCCTTGGCGGTGGCGGGCAATCTCTCCAGATGGTTTTTCAAGTCATAGGCGAAAAAGCCCAGACCCCCGGCCGCAAAAGGAGCTACTGGTGGCGGTCCCGAAAGTTCCAGTCTCCCCAGGAGGTCTTCCAGGACGGCAAAGGGATTGCCGGTCCACAGACGCCTGTGCTTCCCTGCCTGAATTTGGATCCGGTTTCCTTTAGACTGTATCACCAAAAAAGGGTCCCAGCCCATGAGAGAATGGCCGGCACAGTCCAGCTCTCCGCCACTCAATAACAACATGGCGTAAGGTTGCTGGCGGTAAGAGACGAAAACGTCGGCCAGGTCCTCCACCAGAAGGGGTGGTTGCCAGGGCCGCACCCTGAGGTCCACTATCCTGCCAAACATGGGGTAAAGATAAAAGCGGCCGGGAATCCGGGAACCCCCGCTTTCCGCCGGATTACCTCCCGATTTTCAAAAAATTGGCAGCCAACTCATAACCATAGCTGGTCAGAAAGGATTCCGGGTGAAACTGCACACCGTGGAGGGGATACTCCCGATGTCTCAGTCCCATGATCACCTGGTCGGTGGTCCAGGCCGTGACCTCCAGTTCCGGGGGCACCTGGGCCGCCATGAGGGAGTGGTACCGGGCCGCCCAAAACGGAGAGGGCAGTCCCCGGAACAGACCTTTGCCGTCATGGTACACCGGGTAGCGTTTCCCGTGTACCGGCAGGGGGGCCCTGGTGGTAATCCCTCCAAAAACTTCGTTGATAGCCTGATGGCCCAGACAAACCCCTAAAATGGGAATCTCCTGGTAAAACCGGGCGATGACCGCCTTACTGATCCCCGCCTGGGCCGGAGCTTTGGGCCCCGGGGAAATGCACAGCCAGCGGGGCCTTAGGGCCTGGATTTCCCCCAGCCCCACCTCATCGTGGCGAAATACCAGGACCTCCAGGTCGAATTCATAAAACAGTTGCACCAGGTTGAAGGTAAAGGAATCGTAATTGTCGATCATCACCAAGCGCATAAGCCTCATCCTAAACCAAAGGCCACCCAGGGAGCCTGGGTGGCCTCAGGGGCCTGACATAACTCCTTGTCCATTAAACAATAAAAAAAATAAAAGTCAATGACTTTCTGGGACTACCCTTTACCCTTTATTTGGCTGAAACCACTTCAGCATGGGGGGCCTTTTCCTTGAGGCGCACGAAATAGATGGTACCGAAGGCCAGTCCCCCCACCCGGTGGGTCTGGGAATTGTAGCGTCCCAGATAAGCCTCCTCATAGTCCACCTCCGGGGCCAGGCTCAAGGCATAGTCCCAGTCGCCGTCGCAGGCCTGGACCAAGGCCTGGAGCAGGACGGCGCCGCCGTTTCGGGCAGTGGGGTCCACGGCAAAATGGGTGCCGCAGGAACACACCCCCCCGTCAAATTCAAACCACAAGCCCTCCACTTCATGGGGCCGCGGGATGATTTGCCGGCAAAAGGGGCAATAAGGAGGCTTGGTGGATTCTCGGGACAAATTAAGCAACAGAGTTTCTCCTCTCAGGCTGAGGAAGGGGTGAGGTCCCTGCCCCAGGGAAATTTCCTTCAGGTTAACATTATCCTTTTCCGTAAAGCAAGGGACCTCTCCCTATTGACAGTCCTTTTCCGGATAATTACATTGGCAGTAGTCCCAGTGGAAAGGAGACTTCCAATGGCCAAAGTGACCGTTACTTTCAGCGATGCGGAGCAGCAGCGAATTGAGGCCATCGTTCTGGACAAGGACCAGGAGGAGGCCTTGCGGTATATGGCAGATCTTTTGGACAAAATCAAGGAACACCCTGGCCACGCCTGTGGTCCCAAGGTGGTTTGACCCGAACACCCTCTGGGTTTTAATCTCCTTGGGCCCAGGCTTTACCCTGGCCCGAACCACTTACAGGAGAGGTCAAGATGGCGGATAAGCAAATTGTGTTTGAGGACCAGGACCAGATGTTGGTGGAAAGCATCGTCATAGACCGGGACAAGGAAGAGGCTCTGAAATTCCTTTCCCAACTCGTGGAGCGCTTCAAATCTCACCCGGGTCACGCCTGCGGTTTCCGACCCTTTAAATAATTGCCTTATCCGGCTGGCTTTGACTCGGGAGGAGACCTGGGAAGGCTGGCCCTGGTGTCGGACACTCACTCATATCGGGACGGCCTTCCCGTCTTATTTGCCTTTTTTCATCGCCAGGGGCTGAGGGACTTGGCCTGTCTGGGCGATTGCCCCCCCGAGCCCTTTCTTGCCTGGTTACAGGATAAGACCCGGCGACTTTACTGGGTTTACGACTTTTACGGTCCAAAGCTGCCGGAGGCCACGGCTTCCAGCATGGCCCTGGAACTCCCGGGGAATGTTTATGTGGCCCACACCCGGGCCCTTTTGTGGACCCATTTCAAGGACCGGATTCACGCCTATCTTAACGCCCCCGCCAGCGGTCGTCCCCCTTTGCTGTTGTGTCATGGTCACACCCATGTTCCCAGTGTGACACGGTTTCAGCCCCCGGCCAGCCGCCTGCTTTACATCAATGAGGCGGTGAGACCCCAGGAATTCCGATCTAGACAGGCTTGTGTAGTTCTGGACCCTGACACCGTGTACCTCATTGTTCCCGGGTCCTTCACCCTGGAAGAGGGTCGCTATCCCGCCTTCAGCTTTGCGGTCCTGGACCTGGATAAGGGGCGGGTGGCCATGATCTCCCTTAAAGAGCTGGGATCTTTGGATTCCTTGGAGCTGTTTCCCGACTGAAGGATGGCGGGTGGCGGTAAATCACTCCCGGAGCTGGAAGGCTTGGGGCAAAAGGGCATTGATGGAGACTTTAAGGGGCCCGTCGGGTCCATGGAACAGGACCAGGGCCTCGGGGCCGAACTCGAAAATCACCTGGCGGCAGGCCCCGCAGGGGGCGAAGGCTCCAGGGCGGTCGCTCAGCACTGCCAGGGCCAGCACCTTAAGCCCGGGTCCTTCCTCTGCCAAGGCCCGCGCGATCGCCGCCCGCTCGGCGCAAAGTGTCAGGCCGTAAGAGGCGTTTTCCAGGTTTCCGGCGTTATAGAAGTTTCCCTGCCCGGTCAACACCGCCGCCCCCACCTTGATGCCGGAATATGGGGCATAAGCCCGGGATAGTCCTTCCCTGGCCTCCTGCCAAAGCCGGGCCTGCTCTCGGGGGCCTAAAATGAAGGTGCCCATCTGGCGGAAATTCCTTGGGATGTTATTATTTCTCAGAACGTCCCCCAGGTTTCAGCCTACCATGGGGGGCTGCCATTGCCAAGAGCTGGAAATCCCGGTTAATTAAAAGCCTGACCTTATTAATTGAACCTCTCTCTGAACCTAGGCGTTTTCGCGAGAAGGACTCCCCCGCTTCACAGGCCGGGATCCCCTTTTCCGCCAGCCCCAGGACCAAGACCATGACCAACCCCATGGAGCTTTTGATCAAAGGGGCCGCTATCCTGGAAACACCCTTGGCTCCAGAGACTTTAGCGCAGGTACAGGTTTATCTCCAGGAACTGAAAACCTGGAATGCTCGGGTCAACCTCACGGGTCTGAAAACCGACCGGGAGATCGTCATCAAGCACTTCCTGGATTCCCTGGCGGTCTTGCCGTACCTGGCGGGGGCAACCTCCCTGGTGGATTTGGGGAGTGGCGCTGGCTTTCCGGGTCTGGTCCTCAAGCTGGCCCGGCCGGACCTCGCCCTCACTCTGGTGGAGTCCCGGGGGAAAAAGGCGGCTTTTCTCCAGTACCTGGTGGCTCTTTTGAAACTCCCGGGAGTGGAGGTCAAGGAGATGCGCCTTACCCCGAAACTGGCCCGGAAGTGGGGACCTAGTTTTACCGCCGTCATTTCCCGAGCTACCTTCAAGTTGCCGGAATTGTTGGCCCTGGCCGCGCCCCTCCTTTTTCCCGGGGGGAGGGTCCTGGCCCTCAAAGGCCCTCGTCTGGCGGCGGAAGAGCTGGAAGCCGGCCGGCAAATCCTGAGCGGTCTGGAATTTGGAACCCTGGAACTTAAAGAGTACCAATTGCCCTTGACGAGCGAGAAGCGTCTTCTGGTTATGGCCCAAAAAGCCCCAGGTTGAGGCTGGGGCAACTAGGGCAAAAACTGAAAAACCAGGGGCCCTTCAAACCACACGCCGGAAGCCTTCCGCCAGCGACTCCTTTCAGCAAGGAGCCTCTGGCAGAGGATGGTCCCGTAAAATCTGAAACAATTCCTCCTCATGGCCGTGGTAAAAGTGGTCTGCCCCGGGAATCACCCGGATTTTTACGGAAGTCCGGGAAGTGGGCCACAGAGCTGTGAGCCTATCCAGTGGACATAGTTCGTCCTGGTCGCCGGCCACGATGAGCCGGAGCAAGGGGACCTGGGGAAGAAAATCCATCTCCATGAAGGCGAGGGGCGGGGAAATGAGCACTGCTCCTGCGGCCAGCAGGCCATCCAGGAGGGCCCGGGCAGCCACCCAGGCCCCGAAGGAGTAGCCCAATAGGAACACCGGACCGGGCACCCGGGACTTGAGATAGTTCAGGGCCGCGTCCACATCCTCCACTTCCCCGAGGCCTCCGCTGTAAGCTCCGGTGCTTCGCCCTACCCCCCGAAAATTGAACCGCAGGGTGGACCAGCCCCGGGCCGTCAGGGCCCGGACTGCGGTCCACACCACATTATTGTGCATGCTGCCACCATACAAAGGGTGAGGGTGGGTGATGACAGCCCCCGCCGCCCCGGTTCCCTGGCTGAACCGACCCTCCAGGTTGATTTCCTTCAGGGTGAGTTCCACGGGTTCTTCCATATGCCCTTCCTCCTCTTGGGCCCAAGGCCGAGAATGGGGCCGAGAGCCTGGGGGAGTATATATGGGAATGCTGAGGCGTTCAGCCAAATGTCCCGGGACTTCGGGGAAAGACCTCTAACATTTCCGCCCTGGGCCCGGCGGTGAAGTACAAAGCCAGCCGGATGGCCTCAAGCTCGCTGATTCCCTTGGCCTTGGCCACCATCTCCCGGTAGGCCAGAAGTTGGGGAAGATACTTTTCCCGTTCCCGGGCCAGAAAGTCCTCCCAGGTTTCACCCGGCTGCGGCCGGGAGGTCTTGAAATCCACCAGCCACCAGACCTCGCCGTCAAAGGCCAGGAGATCCGGCCGGCCCCGGCGGACCACCCCAAAGGCCGCCTGGTCTTCCAAAAGCCACTCGGTGATGGCTTCCCGGGCGCTCAAAAGCTTTTTCAGAAAAGGCTCCTGACAACAGGTTCGGACTTCCGCCAGGATTTCCGGGGCCAGTTGGAATGCCCTCTCCCGGTCCAAGCCTTGGCTCCTTAAAGCCGCGGCCACTTCCTCCGGCCCCGGGAGCCCTCCTTTCCGGGCCAGGGTTTCCAGTAATCGGTGGGTCACCTCCCCCCGGGCCCGGGTGGCCGAGTGGAGGGCATGTTCGACCAAACCTCCAGGATCCCCTGGTGTTTCAGGGCCTTCAGGGCCTGCCGCCTCAGAGGGGAAGATAAGACGATAGGGGGAAGGTTCCGGGGTGAAGGCCCAGGCCTCGGGCAATTCCCCGGAGGCCATGGAAGGTCGCCGGGGAGCAGCAGGTGCCGGGCAGACCTCCACCCTTAGAGGCGGCGCCCCCCAGACCTGGCTGGTCCGGGGAACCGGTGCTCTGGCCTGGTAATGCTGAAAGAGCCAGCTCAGGGGGCTTTCGTTTGGGGCTAGCCAGTGCCCGCCGCTGGAGGTCAGCACCCCGGAGAGAAAAAGCCGCGCCTCGGCCCGGGTCACCGCCACATAAAACACCCGGCGGGCCTCCGCCAGAATCCGGGCGTCGTACAGGCGCTTTACCAACTGGTAGGAGGAGTCCTTCCCCCTCTGCCAGTAGGGGGGCGCCAAGGCCAAGACATGATGGGGGGTGCCGGGAATTTCCTCCAGTAGAAACGGCGGGGGCTGGTTGCCCCTCATCCGTAGGGGCTGCCAGTCCAGAAACGGCACAAAAACCGTGTGAAACTCCAAGCCCTTGGCCCCGTGGATGGTGAGCACCTCCAAAGGGGAATCCGCGGCCCGAGGGTCCGGGGGCTGGTAGGCCCCCTCCAGGGCAAAGTCCGCCTTCTCAAAGGTGGCCTCCGGCAGACCGGTGTTGGCTTCCTCCAGGAGTTTCAAATAAGTGCGGGCCGAGGCCACCCCCAAGGCCCCTTCCCAGGCGGCAATCCCCTGCCAGGCTCCTGAGTCGTCAAGAAACCGCTCCAGGGTGTGGGCTAGGGGCTCCCGGCCCACCCGCTCCCGGGAGGCGAGAAGCAGTGGGCTAAGAAAAGCCAGAGCCTCAGGAGTTTGATAGTTTTCGGCCAAAGCCATAAGTTTATCCGGCCAGGTACGTCCGGGGGCTTGGGCGCAGGCGGCCAGCAGGCCTAGGTTGGGGTTGGTCCAGGGACCCGTCAGGACTGCAGCCCAAGCCACATCGTCCTGAGGGCGCACCAAGGCCCGGGCCAGGTTGTGGAGGTGCGCCACCACCCGGCTGTCCTTAAGGCGCAAACCCTCCCGCACCCGGGGCACCAGGCCCGCCTCCTTAAGTGCCTCGAGATATGCGGGAAGTTGGGTGCGGGTGAAAAGCAGCACCGCCACCTTCCCTCCGGGAGGAAGGTCCCCGAGACACAGCTTTATCTTAAAGGCCAGCCAACGGGCTTCCTGGAGACGGGCCTCTTGCCGGTCTTCTCCGGCAAAAAGCGCCATTAGGGGAGTTTCTCCCCCGGTATTTTCTGGTGGCGGGCAGGCGGCCTCAAAAAAAAGGCCCTCTTTTCCGCTGGCGGCGGCCATTATGGTCCCGCCGAAAATTTCATTGACCCAGGTGATAAGGGTGGCAGTGGCCCTAAAGTTGGTGGTGAGGCTCAGGGGCGTCAAGGGCAGAATCCGTCCCCCCTCACATTTGAGCCCTTCCCGGGACTCCAGAAAAATGGGCAGCCGGGCCTTCCGCCAACCGTAAATGGACTGTTTGGGGTCCCCCACCACCGTGATGGTGCGGCCGTCCCCGGAGGCCCAGCCGGACACCAGTCGGCACAGGAGCTCCATCTGATTGTCGCTGGTGTCCTGAAACTCGTCCACCAGAAGGTGCCTGAGGCGTAAGTCCAGGCGCAGCAAAAGGTCGCTTAGGCTTTCGTCGCTGAGCAGCCTCAGAGCCGCCTCCTCCACGGCAACGAAATCCAGGACCCGGCGCTTTTGGCAGAGTTCCTCATAAACCTTCCAGGCTTCGTTCAACAGGAGGATGAGGTCATGAAGGGCGGTGATTTCCTCCGGGGAAAACAGCACCTGGGGCAGGAGGCGGCAGTCCCTGAGCCGGTCAACAAAGCCCTCCGGAAGAGTCCTCAAAAATTTCGGCCAGTCTCCGAACTTCAAGCCGTTAGTCCATTTTTGGCGCCGGTCGCCTCTCTGGGTCAAAAGCAGTTGAGCCAGGGCCTGCCAGGCGGGAACATCCACGGGGGAGACCCCGGGGGGCTTCTCCGGCAAAAGATGGGGCCCGGCTGCCTCCCGGAACTGGGGCCAGCGCTCTTCGAGGCCGCACTCCTTCAGCTCCTGGGCCAGGGGTATAAGAGTCCGCAAGACCACCTGGGACAGCCGCTGTTCCATCATTTGGGCAAAAGCTTGCTCCTTAAGGCTCCTTTGGGCCAGGGCCAGAAAGTCCTTAAGAGTGTCCCGCCGGGCCAGTAAGTCGCTGAGCTCCCGGGCCAGTCGGGGCCAGTTGTTGTTAAGACGCACCAGGCGCTGGACCAGGGACTGGCGCACCGGGTCGGCCGCGGGCCGCTGATGCAGGCGACGGCGCAGCTCCTCCAGGGCCTCCTGTCTTGACCAGGCGGCCTCAGTTTCATCTTCCAGAAGCTTAAAATCCAAGGGGACCCCGGCCTCATGGGGGGCGGCCCGCAGCAGCTGAACGCAAAAGGCGTGGAAGGTGGTGACCGGTAGCCGCTCCGGCACCATAAGATAAGAAGTCGCCAGGTTTTTCCGCTCCAGGTTTATCAGGACCTGACCTGCCAGATCCAGGAGCAGCTTTTCGTGGGACGGCAGGTCCGGCCCGGCGGGGGTCCGGCCCCAGAAATACCTCATGGCCCGTTCCCGGAACTCACCGGCCGCCTTGCGGGTGAAGGTGAGGACCAGAACCTCGCGGGGGTCAGATACCTGAGCCAGTAGTTTTAGAAACCGGGCCAGAAGCACGGCTGTCTTGCCGGAACCGGCCGGTGCGGTCAGATGAAAGCTGGCCCGGGGGTCCAGGGCCCGGTCCCGGTCCGCCTGGTCATGGGGCGCTGGCTTCACTTACTCTCCTCCACGTCCTCCGGCTCTCCCTCGTAGCCGCACAAAAGGGAGAAAGGGCAGAAAGTGCAGGCGCCTTCCCGGGACTTTACGGGGGCCGGCCGGGGGTTGGGGGCCAGGTCACCGGCCAGCAGGCGCTCTCCCAGACGGCGCACTTCCTCCTCCCAGGCGGTCAGGACTTCCGGCCAGGTTTCCTTTTTTCCGGCAAAGTCCTGATGTTGGAGGTGGTTATCCCGGGGGGATTTGAGGCCGATGAAGCCCGCGGCCAGAGCGGTTGCTCTGGCCCAGTCGGGTTTCACCCGGCCCTCCCGCACTGCCCAAAGATACGCGGGTAGCTGAAATTCCACTTTTTTATCAAACACCTCAACGGCTTTGGGGAGTTCCCCGGTTTTATAGTCCCACACCATCAGGCCTTCTTCCGGATGGCCATCCACCCGGTCCAGGCGCCCCCTTATGGTGAAGGGCCAGCCGGGACGGGTCAGTCCCTGGAAGGCCGCTTCCACCGCCAGCCAGCGCCAGCCCTGGGCGTGGCGCTCCTGTTCGCGCCTAAGCCAGGCCGGAAGCAGCCCCGGGGTCAGCTCGTCCCCGAACCAACGGCGCCATTCCGCCTCCCAGTCCGGGGAAGCCCCCTCCGGTCCCAGAACCTGCCGGGCCACCTCTTTTAAAAGAGACAGCGCCTCCTCTTCCGGAGGCAGGCAAAATTGGACCTCTTTAACAAACCGGGCCAGCACCTCGTGAAGTTTTTGGCCCCGTTCCCGGGGGTCAAGACCTGAGTCAATGTCCGGCAGGGCCTGAAGTCCCCAGATTTCCTCCAGCACAAAGCGCATAAGACAACTGAGGCCGGTGGCCAGTTGGGTGACCTTGAGCTCCTGGGGGCAGGCGATTTTAAGACAGCCGGCCAAAGGTCCAGGCTGACCGGCAGGCTCCGGCTGGGTCAGGGCCGCCTTGACCGCCGGGGCCCGCAACCAGGCGGGGTGGGGCTGGCTCAGATAAGCTAGTGAGGTCTCCTTCCAGGCCCCCAAATAAAAAGGGGTGCCCACCTGGGGCTCCTGGTGCTCCTGGGCCGGACGGGTCAGGATGATTTGGGGCGCCACTCCCAGAAGATTCTCGAACACCTCCCGGGCAAAGCGATCCTGGCTTTCCTGGGTGCCCCCCAAAACCCGCTCCCGCTCCGCTGGACCTAACAGAGGCAGGGGACGGGCTGCTCCTAGAAAGGTGGCCGAAGTCATTTTTAGGCAAACGACCCGGTCAAAGTCAAGGCCCCGTATCTCCAGCCAGCCCAATACCTGGATTCCGGCTTCCTCTGTCCCCCGGTCGGGAAGAAACTTCTCTTGGGCTCCCACCTGAAGCCAGCTAAGAGCCTGGGCGGCGGAAAGAGTTCCCCCCGTGGGGGCCGCAGCGAATTCCGCCAAAACCTCCGTCCCCTTTTCCCATTGCCGCTTTTCGTCGGGGCTCAGTTCCCCGGGGAAGCCCAGAGTGGTCAAGGCCCTCATCAGCCAGGTCACCCAGGTCCGCCCTGAACCTCCGGTGACAGGGGCTTGCGCCCACAGATTTTCAAACTTCTCCAGCAAGGCGGAAAGTTCCAGGACCGGAGGGTCTTTCTCCCTGACGACGGCCTGAAAGGCCTCCCAACCCTGGGCGGTGCTGGTTTCCCGGAAGAGCCGGTCCCAAGTGGCCAGTTGGCTGTGATAAGGTTTCAGCGCTTGATAATAAGGGGACAGGAACAGGGCCAGAAGGTCCTCCCGGCGCTCCCCCTGGGCCAGGAAGGTGAGGGGCAATAAAGCGGCGTGCCAAAGGGGCGTTTCCTCCAGGCTTGGTCCCTGGCTGAAGTTATAGACAAAGCCCTCCTCCTGGGCCCCAGGCCCCAGAAGCTCCCGGAGGAGACGCCGAAACCCGGGCGCGAGAAGGTCCATCTCCGGCGAAGTCACCGCCAAGCGATGGAAGGGAAGGTTTTCCTCGGCCTTAAACTGAAGGAGTTTGGCCGCGGCCCAGGCCAGCTCCTGTTCCTGGTCGGGGAACACCAAAGCCTGGGTGAGGTTTTGCGGATTACCCTTGATGGCCAGCCAGGTCACCGGAATATGGGCTGAGACGGCCTCCAGCCAGCGCGCTTCCACCGGCGCCGGAGTTTCCAGGCCCACCACGAACAGCCGGGGCGGCAGAGGCAGGCGGCCCTGGGTCAGGGCACTGAAAAGCTTAGCGGGCAATTCTCCAGGGGCCAGCCAGCCCTCCTCCCGGAGAAGCTCCCGATAGGTGAGACTCACCTCCCGCCGCCAGCTGACCAGAGGCGGGTCGTCAGGATGTGGTTCACTGATGGGCAACTCATGGCGGAGCAACAACTCATGAGCCTCGTCCAAAGCCTGGGCCCAGGTGAGGTCCCCCTGCACTCCCTCCGGAGCCGGGGTGCGGTCCATGGCCTGCTGCCATAAGGCCAGACGCACCAGTCGGGGCGCCGGAGCCAAAGGGAGCCACAGGTGCTGATAAAGCTCCGTCCACCAGTCGGGGAGCGTTTTAAGTGGGAGGGGCTCCCAGGCGCCCCGACCCCGCTCCAAATTCCTCAGCCGCTGCCGGTGCCACACCTGCCGGGCCAGGCGCCGGTGGGGGACGAGGATGAGGGTTGAGGCCGCGGCCTCCTCCAGAAGAAAATTCTGTAAGTCTTTGCTGGAAGGAAAAATCCGGGTGCCGGGCATACTGAGGTTGAACCGGGGCCTTATATAACTCCAAAAATCCACGGGCTGAAAAAACCGTAGATGAAAGGCGGGAAAGGGAAGGACCTCCTGCCTTCATCTCCGAATGCTTGCTTCCGGTCAGCTGATTTGCTCAAAAAGCTCGGCCTCTCCTTTCCTCATTCGGGTCGGTCCGCCTTTTTGTTTTCCTTCAACAGCTGCCTGAGTTCCTCTCCCTCCAGGACCTCCTTTTCCAATAGAAGCTTGGCCACCTTCTCCAGGAGTGCCCTTTTGCTCTCTAAAATCTCCTTGGCCCGGTGGTAGGCCCGCTCCACCAGGGCGCTCACCTCCCGGTCGATCTCCTGGGCGGTGGCCTCGCTGTAATCCTTGCTGGCAGGGGGCATGAGGGTCTCCAGGAAGAGGGGCCGGCGTTCCCGCTCGAAGGTGAGGGGTCCCAGCTTCTCGCTCATGCCGTACTCCCGCACCATGGAGCGAGCGATGTCCGTGGCCCGGTACAGGTCGTTATGGGCCCCGGTGGAGATTTCCCCGAAGTGCAGCTCCTCGGCCACCCGGCCCCCCAGCATCACGGTCATGCGGTCCTCCAGCTCGCTTTTGGTCATAAGATAGCGGTCCTCAGTGGGGAGTTGCATGGTGTAGCCCAAAGAGCCGATGCCCCGGGGGATAATGGACACCCGGTGCACCGGGTCCACGTTGGGCTGCAGGGCCTCGGCCACCAGGGCGTGGCCGCTTTCGTGGTAGGCCACGATTTCCTTTTCCTTGGGGTTCATCATGCGATTACGCTTCTCGAGACCGGCGATGACCCGGTCAATGGCCTCCTCAAAGTCGCTCATTTCCACGGCGCTTTTGTTTTTGCGGGCTGCCAGGAGAGCCGCCTCGTTGCAGATGTTGGCCAGGTCCGACCCCACCATGCCGGGGGTGCGGGCCGCCAGGGTGGCCAGGTTGACGTCGGGGCTGAGCTTCAGGTTGCGGGTGTGGATTTTCAGGATGTCCTCCCGGCCTTTGAGGCTGGGACGGTCCACCAGGATGTGGCGGTCAAAGCGGCCTGGGCGGATAAGGGCCGGGTCCAGGATCTCCGGGCGGTTGGTGGCGGCCATGATGATGACCCCTTTACGGGTGTCAAAGCCGTCCATCTCGGAGAGGAGCTGGTTCAGGGTGTTTTCCCGTTCCTCGTGACCGGTCATGGGGCTGATGCCCCGGGCCTTGCCCAAGGCGTCCAGCTCGTCAATGAAGATGATGCAGGGGGCCTTTTCCTGGGCCTGCTGGAAGAGGTCCCGCACCCGGGCGGCGCCCACGCCCACAAACATTTCCACGAAATCCGAGCCGGTTAGGCTCAGAAAAGGCACTCCGGCCTCTCCGGCCACGGCCCGGGCCAAAAGAGTCTTGCCGGTGCCCGGGGGACCCACCAGGAGCACGCCTTTGGGGATTTTCCCGCCCAGCACCTGAAATTTGGCAGGATTTTTTAAAAATTCAATGATTTCCTTAAGTTCCTCCTCGGCCTCCTCCACCCCGGCCACATCTGCAAAGGTGACCTTGGTTTCGTCTTCCACATAAACCCGGGCCTTGCTTTTGCCGATGGCCATGATACCCCCAGGCCCGGCCCCCAGGCGCCGGAAAATGAAAAGCCACAGGCCCATCAAAAGCAGCATGGGGATGAGCCAGGAAAGGAGGGCCGTAAGCCAGGTACGCTCCGGCAGGGCCCGGTATTTAATGCCCTGCTGGTCCAGGCGCTCCAGCAGGTCTTTGTCCTCCAGCTTCACCGTGGCGAAGAGGGGCTCCTTGGGAAACTGTTTGGCCAGGCGCTGAGGGAGTTCCGGGTCCTTGGTCTCCTGGGCCAGATACTCCACCCCCTTGGGAAGAAGGCGGCCCGTAATGTTCTCCCCGGAAATCTCCAGATCATCCACTCCCTTGATTTCCACCAGGCGGCGAAAATCCCGGTAACTAATGGTATGGGAGCGCTGGGCGGAAAGGAGAGTCTGGATAAGAATCAAAATCAGGAAAAAGGAGAGAAAATACCAGATGGAGAAGCGCCAGGGTCGTTGTGCCATGATAACCTCAAACCGCCAAACATGGCGTCGTGACTGATGGTTGTATCAATGGATTGACTTGTCTTAGGGCCAGGGACCCGAAGGCCCTGTTCCTGCGCCAAGATCCTCAAGACCTTAACGGAGGTTAACAGGGAAGCTCAAGGTGGGCCTGAACCGGTCCACCTCCACAGATACAATATAAGGGAGGGCCACAGAATCTGCAAGCTGCCTGGAGAATTATCTTTTCCGGGATTTGCCCCTTTTTACCGGTTTTGTGGTAAGATATAGGCCTGTTTGGCTTATTTTTCCTTCAAGAGGTCACCGCCGTGAAAGCCATGCTGTTGGAGTTTCCCGCTCCGGTGGGGGAAGCCCCCCTGAAGCTGGTGGACTTGCCGCCGGGAGCCCCCGGACCCGGAGAAATCCTGGTTCAGGTGAGTCATTGCGGGGTGTGTCATACAGATCTGCACACGGTGGAGGGGGAGCTTCCCCTGATGCGGCTGCCGGTCATCCCGGGCCACCAGGTAGTGGGCCGGGTGTTGGAGCTGGGGCCTGGGACCAGTCGGTTCCGCCCCGGTGACCGGGTGGGCTTGGCTTGGCTGTTTAAGGCCTGCGGCAAGTGCCGGTTCTGCCAGCGGGGTCGGGAGAATTTGTGCGAGGCCGCGGAATTCACCGGACTGCACCGGGACGGCGGCTACGCCGAGCAGGTGGTGGCGGCGGCAGACTTTGTCTATCCCCTGCCTCCTGAGTTGCCGGGGGAACATATCGCGCCCCTGTTATGCGCCGGCATCATCGGCTACCGGGCTCTGCGCCTCTCGGACATCCAGCCCGGCGGCCGTCTGGGGCTGTACGGCTTCGGGGCCTCGGCCCACTTGGCCATCCAGGTGGCCCGCTACTGGGGCTGTGAAGTTTATGTGTTCACCCGCAGTCCCGGACACCAGGAGCTGGCCCGCCAGCTGGGGGCGGTGTGGGTGGGCCAGGCCCAGGACACCCCACCGGCCAAGCTGGACGCGGCCATCATCTTCGCGCCGGCGGGTAATTTGGTGCCGGAAGCCTTGCGAGTTCTGGACCGGGGCGGCACTTTGGCCCTGGCGGGCATTCACCTATCCCCGGTACCCTCATTGGAATACCAAAAACACCTGTACTATGAGAAAACCGTGCGTTCGGTGACCGCCAGCACCCGGGAGGACGGGAGGGAGCTTCTGGCCCTGGCGGCCCGCATTCCCCTCAAAACCCAGGTGCAACTTTTCCCCCTGGCGGAGGCCAACCGGGCCCTTGAGCTCCTGAAGGCCGGCAAAATCAACGGGGCCGCGGTTCTGAGTTTGGAGTGACCGGCAAAGAAACAGAAAATCGACACCAGGGGAGAATTATGGCCCAACATGCTGAAAAAACCGGGCGTCTGGAAGGCTCAGCCCAAGGCAAGGAAGAGTTGCGCCAGGGACCAAGTCTGATTCCGGTTCTGGCTCTGTTAATTTCTGTTCTTCTTTCTTCCCGACTGGTGGGGGCGGCCGAAAGATCCATGCCGTCCTGCGTGGAAGTGGAGGCCGAAGGCCAGGTCGTGGCCAAGCCGGACAAGGCCATCTTCAACTTTGGCGTGCTGACTGAAGGCGCCGACCCCCAGGAGGCCTCCCAGGCCAACGCCAAAGAGGCAGAAAGGTTTTTGGCGGCCCTCAAAGGAACCCTGGGCCCCGAGGACAAGGTGCAAACCCAGGAATACCGGGTCTTCCCTATCTTTCGCACCAAGGAACAGGTTAAAGGGAAGGATAAAACCCGCACCGACGAGGTGGCCGGCTACCGGGCCTATCACCGCTTCCGGGTGGAGCTTCGGGACCTGGGAAGGCTCGGTCAGGTGGCCGACACCGCTATGAGAAGCGGGGCCACCCAGGTGCAGGGGCCCTTCTTCAGCCATACCCAGGAGGAGGACCTGCAGCGTCAGGCGGCGGTGAAGGCCCTGGAGCGGGCCCGCAAGCTTTCTGAGGCCCTGGCTCAGACTTCGGGCCTGAAATTGGCCCGGGTGCTGAAGATCAGCACAAGCCACAGCCTACCCTCCGCCAACTTCACTCTGGCCAAGGCGGCCCCCACCGGCCGGGGGGAGGTGGAAACCCCCATGGAGGTGGGGGAGCTCACCTTCCGGGCCCGCCTCACCGTGACTTATGAACTGACGCCTTAAAAGAACCGGGGAAGTTTTGCTGCCCGCCCTTTACAAAAGTAGCTCTCATGGTTAATATGTAAACAATATTATTTATATGGAGGTTTTTGTGAAAGCATTGGTGGAACAGGCGTTGGCCAAAATCCGCCCCTTCCTGCAAAGGGACGGCGGCGATATCAGACTGATTGAGGTCACCGAAGACGGCATTGTGAAGGTGCACCTAACCGGGGCCTGTCAGGGCTGTCCCATGTCCCAGATGACCCTCAAACAGGGGGTGGAACGGGTTCTGATGAAAGAAGTCCCCGGCATCAAAGAAGTCCAGGCGATTTAAGGATTTCTCCCATGGGAAAGGGGGCTTGGGGGCGGGTTCTTACTCCCCCCTCCAGGCTCCCACCCACTCCTCTTTGGGATTTCCGCCGGGATAACACGATTTTTGAAACAAAGCTCCGGCTTCTGGCCTGAAAGGGTGAAGCAGATTTATTGGGGGAAGGCCGAGGTCCACTCGTCCTCCCTTACTTTTTTTCATACATGATATGGGTGGCCGTGGTGGATGGTTTTGGCGCGGTAGAGCTGCTCCAACAACACCAGCCGGGCCAGCTCGTGGGTGAGAGTGAGGCGGGACAGGGACAGAAGTTCGTGGGCGGCCCTCAAGGTGGCTTCGTCCAGGCCCAGGTGCCCCCCGATCATAAAGGCCAGGGGGCGGTTGTCCTCCTCCCGGCGGGCCAGCCAGGCGGCGAACTCCTCGCTGGTAAGTTCCAGGCCCCTGGAGTCCAGGGCCACCACATAAGAGCGAGGAGGAATGGCAGCCCTTAGGCGCTCCCCTTCCCGGGCCTGGATTATCTTGGCGGCTAGGTTTTTCCCTTCCTTTTCCTCCCGCACGCTGACCAGCCTGAGGGTTATATAGGGCTTTAGGCGCCGGGCATAAAAGGCGATGCCTTCCCTGAGGAAAGGTTCTTTGGTTTTCCCCACAAGGAGGATGGTCACCGGCAGCATGGTGACGCCCGGACAGGGCGTGGCCCCTCAGGCTCCTGCCCCCCGGTTCTCTGGCAACAAGAGAAACCGGCTCTTGGCGCTGGCGATTTTCTGGCCATCCGGCACTCGCACAATTTCCGCTTCCGCGGTGCGGCGGCTGCCGTTAAGACTGGTGAGGACGCCCCGCACCCGGATGGGTTCTTCCGGCTTCAGGGGCGCGTGAAAGCGGACCTCCAGGCTGATGGTCAATCCAGGGCCGGCAAAGCGCCACACTGCGTGGGCCATCAGCTCGTCCAGGAGGGTGGCCAGAATTCCTCCGTGGATGACCCCGGCCCAGCCCTGATACTCCCGGGGCAGGACGGTCTCCGACTCCGCCGCCAGGGCCTCCGGATAATAATGAACCTGGAGATGTAATCCTTTAGGGTTGTGTTTGCCACAGACAAAGCAGTAGTTGTTGGCAATGGGGGTGATCTCCAGGGGAAGCCGGGTTTCTTTTTCCTGCCCCTCCATGCGTTTCGTCCCTTTAACTCTTGGGTGTCAATGCGAGAAGCTTGGCGATCTGCTCTGCCAGGTCACGGGTTTTCCCGGCCGGGTCCGCGGTTTGGGGATTAAGGAGCTTTGGCCGGTTCTGATATTCGGCCTTGGGGGTGACTTCGAATTCCGGAGGAAAGGTGTCCTCAAAATACATCTGCTGGAAACCGATGAACTTCAGGTGATGGGCGGTGGCATCCAAAACGGCCACTTCATGGGGGTCCAGGAGTCCCGCCCGAATGGCGGCCCTAAACCCCGCCAAAGATTCTCCTCCCTGAGTGCAGGCAATGTGGCCGTGGCGGTTGGCCAGGAGCATGCTGTCCATGATGTCCTGTTCGCTCACCTCCACCACCATCACCGCCTCCTCCCCGGCCCGGGAGCGGTATTCCTCCACCAGGCGGACGACCCGGGGCATGGATACCGGGTTGCCGATCATGGCAGCCTGGGCCACACTGGGGGTGACGGTCACCGGCACAAAGACCCGCCGAGTCCGGTCGGGCTCCAGGTAATAGCGGAACACCGGGTTGGCGTGTCGGGACTGAACCCCGATGATCCGGGGCAAGGTCTCGATGATGTTCAGATCCTGGAGACGCAAAAACCCCTGCAGGACCGCGGTGATGTTCCCGGCGTTGCCGATGGGCACCACCACCGCTTTTCCCTTGAGCTCATAATCAAACCACTGGGCCACTTCAAAGGCGTAAGATTCCTGGCCCCGGATGCGCCATGAGTTCTTGGAGTTGAGGAGGGCCACTTGGTAATGCTCCGAGAGATATTCCACCACCTTCATGCAGTCATCAAAGACTCCGGGGATCTCCAATACCCGAGCCCCGGCTCCCAGGGGCTGGGAGAGCTGCTGGGGGGTGACTTTGCCGTGGGGCAGAATGACGGCGGAGGCGATCCTGTCTCCCAAATAGGAGGCGTAAAGGGCCGCCGAGGCAGAGGTGTCCCCCGTGGAGGCGCAGATGGCCAGCACCTTTCCCAGATTGCGGCTCTTGACCAGGTAATTGAGGTAACTCAAGGCACAGGCCATACCCCGGTCCTTGAAGGAGGCGCTGGGGTTCTGACCGTCGTTTTTGAAATAGAAGGCCCGGCCCACCTCCTGGGCCAAATCGTCATTGGCCGCCACCTGGGGGGTGTGGCCTTCCCCCAGATAGACGATGTCCGAAAGGGGGATGACGGGCGCGATGAGCTCGTAATAAAGGAAAATGCCTTTCAGGGCGGGGACATTCAGCATCTTGCGGTAGTCAAACAGCCGCCGCCAGAACTCTCCAGGTTTTTGTTGCAGCCGGGCCTCATTTTGGTCCTTCAGGAGAAACAGGCCCTGGCATTTGGGACAGGTGTACAGGAGCTCGCCGATGTCAAACTCCGCGCCGCATTCCAGGCATTCATATACCATCTTCCCCTCGGGGGAGGGGAAGAGATGAGGACGGATATCTTTAGGAAAGTCATCAGGTTTCAAGATCCCTCCAAAATTTGCGGGGTTGCGCCTGCCGGATGAGACCGAAGCCAGAGGCGAGGAGTCTTCACCCGGTGAGGTGGTATTTTTTCAGTTTGTATTGCAAGAGACTCTTGGTGATGCCCAGAAGCTCCGCGGCCCTGACCTGCACCTGCCCGCTCTGTTCCAGGGCCCGGAGGATCATCTGCTTTTCGATCTGCTCCAGAATCTCCGGAAGAGGGGCGTCCAGGGGAATGAGGCGGGATACGTCCAGATGAGCCTCAGGAGCCGGAGTAAACCCGGCCAGTTCGGCGGGGAGGTCCTGGGGGGTGATGCGGTTGTTGCTGCAAAGGATCACGGCCCGCTCCATGACGTTTTCCAGCTCCCGCACATTTCCCGGCCAATCATAATTAACCAGAAGTTTCAGGGCCTCCGGGGTCAGGTGCACCTCGCCCCGAACGTTTTCCTGGGCGTATTTGCGGAGGAAGTGAAGAGCCAGGGGTAAGATATCCTCCCGGCGCTCCCTAAGGGGCGGGATGTGCAGGTGGACCACGTTAAGCCGATAATACAAGTCTTCCCGGAAGCGGCCCTGTTCCACTTCCTCCTTGAGATCCCGATTGGTGGCCGCCACCACCCGGACATCCACCTTGATAGTGCGGGTGCCCCCCACCCGTTCGAATTCCATTTCCTGAAGAATCCTGAGGAGTTTGACCTGGAGGGCCGGAGACATCTCCGCCACTTCATCCATGAACAGGGTGCCGCCGTCAGCCAGTTCGAAGCGGCCTTTGCGCATGGCCACCGCATGAGTGAAGGCCCCCCGTTCGTGGCCGAAGAGTTCGCTTTCCAGCAAGGTCTCGGTGAGGGCGGCACAGTTTACTGAAATAAAGGGCTTGGAGGCCCGGGGACTTTGCTGGTGGATGGCCCGGGCCACCAGCTCCTTGCCGGTGCCAGACTCCCCGCTTACCAGAACGGTGGCCCGGGAGGCGGCCACCCTTCGCGCCAAGGCGAGAATCTCCCGCATGGCCTGGCTTTCCCCCACGATATTGGGGAAGCCGTACTTTTTGTCCAAATCCTCCTGCAACAGGCGGTTTTGCAACACCAAACGCCGGTGCTCCAGGGCCTTGGCGATGGTCAAAAGCAACTCTTCGTTCTTGAAAGGTTTCAGGATATAGTCAAAGGCCCCGGTTTTCATGGCGGCCACCGCCTTTTCCACCGTGCCGTAAGCCGTCATCATGATGACCGGGAGATCGGGATACAGGCGCTTGAGCTCCCCCAACAGCTCGATGCCGTTCATGCGGGGCATGCGCATGTCGGTGAGCACCAGGTCGAGGTCAGTGGTGGCCGCAATCTTGAGGGCCTCGTGGCCGCTGGCCGCGGTGAGCACCTCATAGCCCGCCTCCCCCAGGAGGGTCTCCATGACCGTGAGGTAGTTGATTTCGTCATCCACTACCAGAATGGTGTCCATAATCTCTTAAGGTTCTCTCTTCTTTAGAGCTATAGGGGTTATTAAAATCCCTGTTGGATTCTTAAGCGCCTCAACCAAGGGGGTTATCTCAGTCCTTTAGCCAACCGCCGTTTTGGACAGTTCCGGCAGCTGGATGGTTACCACGGTGCCCTGACCGGGGGTGCTGTCAATGCGGATGCTCCCCTGGTGGCTTTCCACGATGCTTTTGACAATGGGGAGCCCCAGGCCGCTGCCTTTTTCCTTGGTGGTGAAAAAGGGATTGAAGACCTTCTTCAGGGCCTCCGGAGAAATGCCCTCGCCGGTGTCCTGCACCCGGATTTCACTACCCTGGCTGTTGGGCCCCGAGGAAACTGCCACTTTGAGGGAACCGCCTTCCGGCATGGCCTGAATGGCGTTCAACAGGAGGTTGAGGAAGGCCTGGTGCAACAGGTCCGGGTCGGCAAGCTGCAGCTTGCCGTCCGTGCGGTAGTCCCGTTCCACCTTAATGTGCAGGCGCTCGATTTCCGGGCGCAGGAACTCCAGACTCCGGTCCAGCACGCGGTCCAGGGAACAGGCCTGCAGATTGGGGACCCGGGGGCGGGCAAAGTCCAGAAACTCTGTGACTTTGTCGTTTAAGCGGTTGGCCTCTTCTACAATTATCTGGGCCAGCCGGTTGTCCGGCTCGTAGCGGCTTAAGCGCTCTTTGAGGAGCTCGGCGGTGGAGCTGATTATCCCCAGGGGGTTGCGGATTTCGTGGGCCACCCCCGCGGTCATTTCCCCCAGGGCCGCCAGACGCTCCGCCTGGTTGAGCTGGGCCTCCAGGGCCCGCTGCTCCCGCTGCCGGCGTTCCAGGATCACCTCGGCCTGTTTGACGATTTGGCGCAGGACCAGAAAAAGCAGGCCCATCATCAGTGTGGAGATGAGGATGATAATGCCTTGGAACTTGCTGATGGCGATGATATCCCCGGAGATGTCCTGGGTGATCTCAAAGACCCCCACCACTGGGCCTGTTTCGCCCCTGGGACCGCCCTCCAGGCGAAAGGGGAAATAGCCCCGCAGACGCTGGCTGCCGCCCCCCCAACGGGGCAAGAGCCCCCACAGGAAGCTTTGTCCCAGACGCTCGAAATATTGTTCTCCGAAGAGGGCCTGCTTAACCCCGGGAACTTCAAAGCAGTCGGTGCCCAGGGGCTGATCGGTGGTGCTGTAGGCCAACACCCCCACCTGGTCGTAAATGGCCAGTTGCTCCACATGGAAGCCGTGGATGGTGTTTTTCACCACCATGTCCAGACGCTTGTACTGCTCCGGGTCGGCGATGGTGATGCGTCCCTGCTGTTCAAAGGCCGTGGGGATGAGGAATTGTTGGAATACCTGATGATTCAAATTGGCGGCCAGGAGTTTCAGGTATTCTTCACTTTTGGTCAGGGCCATCTTCTGGGCCCTTAGGGCCAAAAGCAGGGCCAGGGCCACAGCAAATACCAGGATAACCCCGAAACTGGTCAGGGAAAAGAACTTGGCGAGCCGGAAGGTTTCCAGATCCCGCCCCGGCCCCCACCACAAATTGGTCCAGCGTTTTGGCGCCATGCCCGGTTGCGTCCGCCCAAAGCCCCAGCCAGGGGCTCTGGTAATGCTTTATTTTATCACATATTTTGATAACTTGGGCATGGTTTGGTCAAATTCCCGCCGATACTCTTCAAAACCCGGCCGTCCCAACAGGGCGCAGGCGGTGCGTTTGCCCCCTTCCACCCCCGGCTGATCCAGGGGATTGACCCCCAAAAGCCCCCCTGCCGCCACTGTGGTCACTTCCAGAAGGTAAATGAGTTGCCCCACGGTGAAGGGGTTGACCTCCGGCAGCGTGAGGGTGAGATTGGGACGACCGCTTTTCATTAGGTTGAAGGCGGTGGCGGTCTCCTCCGCTTTGAAAAGCTCGTTTAGGGTGTGCCCGCCGAGATATCCCATATCGTCCAGACTGTCGAACAGAGAGGGGATTTCCAGGGTGTGCTGGAATCGGTCCACGCTCCAGATGGTGATGAGTTTGTCGTGGGGGCCTTCAGAGTAAAGCTGTAGCTGCGAGTGCTGGTCCGTCACTCCCACGGCCCGGATGGGGGTGCTGCCGGTCTCCACCAGGCGGCCGGCCAGGTCCAGGCGCTTCCCCAGGCTTTCGGCCCAGAGCTGGGCAAACCAGTCCGCCAGCGCCGAGAGATTGGCGGCATAGGGCATGGTAATCAACAGGGGCCGGCCTTTTTCCCGATAAAACAGGTAATAAATGGCCGCCAGCCGATAAGCCATATTTTCTTCGGGAGGGCTGGCTTTAAGACGCTGGTCCATGAAGCGGGCCCCGGCCAGAAGCTCCTCCACATCAATGCCCACCACCTGGGCCGGGAACAACCCCACTGCACTGAGGACGGAAAAACGCCCCCCCACGTCCGGAGGTACACTCAGGGAGTGGAAGCCCTCCTGCTCCACCAACCGGCGCAGAGGGCCCTTCACCGGGTCAGTGGTGATGATCAGACGCTCCCGGAGGCGGTCCTCCCCACCAACCCGGCTGGCCAGCAGCCGGTAAAGCCACAGAAACTGGGCCAGGGTTTCCGCTGTGGTGCCGGATTTGCTGATGATATTCACCGCCACCCGTTTGAGATTGAGGCCGTCCAGGATCCCGTAAACAAAGTCCGGGTCGATGTTGTCTAACACCCAGAGCCCGGGATGGTGTTTGCGCCGGCCTACTGGCAGGAAGTTGTGCTGCGGGTGGCACAGGGCCTGATGCAGAGCCTTGGCCCCCAGGGCCGAGCCGCCGATCCCCAATATCACGAATTCCCAGCACCACTCCAAAAGGGGCTTGGCCAGCCGGCGGATAGGCTTCAAGAGGTCATCCTGGCGATAAGGGAGGTCAAGAAAAGCATATCTGCCGCTTTCCCGTCCTGCTTGCAGGTCTTCGTGGACCCGGGCCAGCTTTGGGGTCAGGGCGTCCAGCTCTGCGGAGCTGAGACCCCGGTCCCCCACAAAGTCCGCCATGACATAATTGTAATCCAGACTGATGGCTTGGCTGCTGACCCACTGGGGGTCCTGATAACGTTTCATTAAGAGCTCCGGATGGGAAGTTTTCGGGCCCGGGGTGAACCAACCCGGTAAAATTGTTTCAATTTACTGCACTTCCTGGTTAACTGCAAGGCCTTCTTGTTATTACCGAACCGCCAAAGGGCCGGGAGGAAGCGGGAGTTCCTCCATAACCGGGAAAATCCCCTTAATCCGACAACATTTTCTCCCTCTGAGCGTCGAAAAAGAGGTTTCTGGGCTCCTCCCCGGCCAGCACTCCAAGGAGAAGGTCCACCATGAGGCCGCCGATGATCTGGTTGGTCATGATGACGGCCGGTTCTGGAACATAAGCACAAGAGGCTCGCTCTCTCCCGGAAACGCCCCCCTGACGTTGCTCCACGAGTTCATACAGTCCCAAAAGTTCGGCAGGGGTTGGCCCACCCCGGTGGGGAAGCCACACCACCACCTGGCCGGCCGTAACCCCGGTGCCGCCGCTTATGAGAAGCTGACCGCCTTCCCGGCATTGCTCGCTTAATACAATCCGGCTTTCGAAGTTGTCCGTGCAGTCGAACACCACGGAAAAGGGGGAAAGATCCGAGTCCCGGTGGACATAGGTAATCTCATAACCCATAGGGAGGCCGAACCATTCCCTTAACCTTTCGGCCAAAGCTTTGGCCTTGGGCTGGCCCACCTTATCCCAGAACAGGATCTGGCGGTTCAGGTTGGTGACCTCCACCGGGTCCGGGTCCAGGAAAGTAACCCGGGTGAAGCCGGCGGCCGCCAACCCCAGCCCCACGAAATTCCCCAGAGCCCCGGCGCCCACCACCGCGATGGTTGGCTCAGGTGGGCTCTTTGACCCCTCCAGCCCCAGAGGTTCCCCAGGCAGCAGACCGGCCTGGGCCCGAAGCGGCCGGGCATAGGTGATCACTTCCGCGGTCACCGCCTCCCCCAAAATCAGCTTTTTGGTTTCCTCCAGGGCCAGGCCGGCCAGCACCATAGAGAGGATCGGGTCGCCCCGTTTAAGGGTGGGCAGTTGCCTGGAGCTGATTATTTCCCCTATCTCCAGCCATTCCCGACCGGGCATATAGGTGAAAAGCCGACCCCCGGCCCGGGCCTTTTCCTGGAAGGCAAAGGACCGCACCAAGGGACGCTGTTTTTGGTGGGCCAAATTTAGGAGGAGTTTGTTGGCCAGGGCATGGTGGGAGAGGTCTATTAACACCTGGCAGGGGGAAAACAACTCCTCCAGAAGGAAGTGACTGAAAAATCCGGGGAAAAAGGCCAGATTAAATCCCCTATTAAGCCCCCGGGCCGCCTCCAGCAAGTGAGGGTCCAAGTCTGGGGCCACCACCGTCAGGTGCTGGAGTCCCAAGGCTGCGGCGGAAACCACAAACAGGCCGGTGAGCCAGGGGTCGTCCCCACAGAGGCCCACCCTGGCCTGGGCCAGGGCCTCCTGGTTCCAACCAGGAATGCGCAACTGTCGGTCCAGGCGTTCCTCCAGTCCTGAACTACCGGAACCTTCAAGGATATTGGGGTTGGCCGGAATCATGACCAATTTAAGTGGTGGCCGAAAACGTTACTAAAGTGGGAATCATGAGGCTCATCTGACCTTGACCCAAAACAGACGGGCTACCGTGGGACCAGGGTTGCGCCATTCGTTGGGAGCTTCCGCCGTCAAATAAATCAGGTCCCCGGCCTTCAAGGTGTGGATGGTTTTCCCAATCCTGGCCTGCAGGCGGCCGGAGAGCAGGTAGCCCAGCTCCTCCCCTTTGTGGAAAAAGAAATGGGTGGACAAACTCTTACGGGGGGCGATCTCAATTAGGTGAGGCTCGGCCTTGGCCTCAAAATCCACGGGGAAAAGAAGGCTGACCGTAATGGTCTCTTCCGGCAGGTCTTTTACTTCCAGCTGGACTGCGTCTTGGGGCCCGAACACCAACCGCCGCCGTCTTTCCGGACGGTCCTGGAAAAAGGACGCCACCTCCACTCCCAAAATCTCGGCGATTTTGAGGAGGGCTGGGAGGGAGGGATAAATCAGATTGCTTTCGATCTGGGAGATGGTGCTGGCGGTGACGCCCACCTGTTTGGCCAGCTCGGCCTGGGACAGACCCCGTTTGCGCCGGAATTCCCGGAGCTTGAGACCCAGATTTAATTTTCCCGGAGAACCCTTTTCCTCCTCGAAGACGATGGTCAGGTCCCGGGTCCAATAGACATGGGGTTTGTCAAATTCCTCCGGACTGCGGTTCTCCGCCTTGAGGATGTTAAGGTAAGTGGTTCCCCGTTTGATGGTGAGCTCGATGGCCACCTGGGCAATCTGGTTGATGGCGGCCAGAAATCGGGGGGAATGGGCCTGCTTGGCCAGGGTCCAGTAAGCGATGGTGTTCAAATCGTACAGCCGGGGGCAGGCATGGGAGTAAAAGTCCAGGAACTGGTCCTCTCCGCCCCACAACTCCTGCATCCCGGTAATGCTTTCAAAAATGAAGCGCACATCCCTGGCCAGGGAGGCATGGGTCTGGTAAAGGACCTCTTCAAATTCCTGAGGCTCTACCGGGTTTTTGACCCGGACAATCTGGCAGGGCCAATTCCCGCTTTCATAAAATTTGATGAAAGGGTCTGCACCCTTCCCTTTGCCATGGGTAAAGCAATCCAGGAGGGTAAGGGCCGGGTAGTCCGCCAAGGGGCCCAATTTTTCCAAAACACTTCTGGGGGAGCGATCAAAGCAGACATAGATGAGGGGCCGCCCCATAAGTTCTGAGGCCTGGAGGAAATTCAGACAGAAAATGGGGGCCAATGAGCCGGCATCGTCATGCCAGATCACATTGTCGCCGATGAACAAACCCCCAAGGAGGAGGTCCAGGCGGTTAACCCCGGACGGCACCCGCTCTTTATTTAGCCTCAAAGCGTGGGCTTCCCCGTTCAACCCGTGGAATTGCCTTTTATTTTAGGACATTTCCCTGAAAAGGTCAAGGAGGGCGGGAACCCCCGGGCCAGGGTCCTACCTTACAGGTGCCCCTGGCAGAAGGAGCAAGGCTGGAACAACTGAGGATATAAGGAGAACAGGTTTTGGGCAGGAAACCACCAGGATGCGGTTCGGCCTGCTTTAGTAAAACTAACAAACAGCCCAATTTTTTCTTGACAGATTACATTATTGGTGAAAAAATTAGCAATACTTACAAGTTTGTAAATTTTTTTAAATCCAACTTTGCCCTTCCATCAGATAACTTGCTGAATCTCCTATTGATATCAGACCAAGTGTAGATTGGTCTATCTCTTGCATATTAATCAATTTTTCTCCTCACATTCTCCTTTCCTTTAAAAAGGCAAATCTCATGGCCAGACCAGGGAAAGGAGAGGATATCATGTCTTTCAGCAAACCGAACCGTAGCGCGGCCACCATCACTACCACCAGGGTGGAACCCGCGCCCATCTCCGGCATCTGTGTCACCTGCCTGGATGGCTGCGAGGGCCCCTGTGAAATTGGGCGCTCCGCCATCAAGGGCCGGGAGATCATCTATCCCCAGCCCTTCGGCAAAGTGACCGCAGGAGCCGACAAGGATTACCCGGTCGATTTCTCCCACTTTAACATCCAGGGCACCTGTGTGGGGGCCGTGGGCATTGAGCCGGACCCGGACAAGGCGGTGTTCCCGGTGGTGGACTGCACCACCGCCTTGGGGGCCGACGGCGGCATCAAACTCGCCTTCCCCGTGTTCACCGGCGCGGTGGGCTCCACCGACATTGCCCGCATCAACTGGGAGGACATGGCGGTGGGCGCCGCCATCTCCGGCATCGTCATTATTGTGGGGGAAAACGTCTGCGGCATGGACCCCCAGTTGGAGCTCCGAAACGGACGGGTAGTGAAGTCCCCCGAAATGGACCGTCGCATCAATATTTACAAACAGTGGTTTGACGGCACCGGCGGCCTCATCGTCCAGGCCAACGTGGAGGACACCCGCCTGGGGGCCATGGAGTATGTCATTGACAAGCACGGGGTGCAAATCCTGGAGCTCAAGTGGGGACAGGGAGCCAAGGACATCGGCGGGGAAGTCAAACTACCCACCCTCGAGCGGGCTCTGCAGCTCAAAGAGCGTAATTATATCGTGCTGCCGGATCCCCGGGACCGGGCCTCCCAGGAAGCCTTCCATCGGGGAGGCATCAGTGAGTTTGAGCGCCACTCCCGCCTGGGCATGGTGACGGAAGAGGGGTTTTACAAGGAAGTGGAGCGCCTCCGGGCCCTGGGGGCCAAGTATGTCACTTTAAAGACCGGGGCCTACCGGCCAGCGGATTTGGCCCGAGCCATCAAATTCAGCTCGGTGGCCAAAATTGACCTCCTCACCATCGACGGCGCCGGCGGTGGCACCGGGATGAGCCCCTGGCGCATGATGAACGAGTGGGGCATCCCCACGGTCCACCTGGAGTGCCTAGCCTACCAGATGTGCGAGCGTTTGCGGGCCAAAGGAGCCTATATTCCCCCCATTGCCATTGCCGGGGGCCTGAGTCTTGAGGACCACATCTTCAAGGCCATCGCTTTGGCAGCCCCCTATGTGAAGGCCGTATGTCTGGGCCGGGCCATCATGACCGCCGCCATGGTGGGCAAAACCCACGGCAAGCTTGTGGCCCAAAAAATGGAAAGGCTGGGGAGACCCAAAGAGGAAGGCTTTGAGGAGCTGTTTGCTGTGGGAGCCCAACTAAAGGAGCGCTTCGGTCGGGACTTCGCCAAAATCCCGCCAGGGGCCATCGGCATGTACTCCTACATCGACCGCCTGCGCCAGGGACTCCAGCAGCTCATGGCCGGGGCCCGGAAATTCGCCCTGAAATATATCACCCGGGATGACCTGGTGGCCCTGACCCGGGAGGCCGCCGAAATCTCCGGCATCCCCTATGTCATGGACTCAGACCGGGAGGAAGTGGACCGCATCCTGGGGTGACCGGAATCAGGAAAACTTCTTTCACTTCAGCAAGAAAGGAAGAAAAACATGAGCACCCGTGAAGCAGCCACCAATAAGACCATCTGCCCGCACTTCTGTCGTGATTGCTTTGCCCTGCGGGCTTGTCCCATGCATGCCATCTCGGCGAACTCGGATTCCATCGAAGTAAACCTGAATTTGTGCATTGCCTGCGGCATTTGCAAGACCATCTGCGTGGCCTGGGGCTACAAGGCCCTGGAGAAGTGCCGGCTAAAAGGCCTCTAAGTCAAAGCCGGCCCCGGGCGGGGTCCCTTCCGGAGTCCGTCCGGGGCCGGGGTGTCATTGGCCAGGGCAGCCTTTGCAGTTCGGGCTTCCGGGCAGCCCCGATCTCCGGGATCACAGGATGGGAAGATACCGCTCCACCTCATACTGGCTCACATGCAGCCGGTAATTGTCCCACTCGATCTTTTTATTCTCGATAAACTTAAAGAAGATGTGATCTCCTAAAGCCTCTCGCACCAGCTCGCTTTTTTCCATCTCCAAGATGGCTTCAAAAAGACTTCCGGGCAAGTCCTGGATGCCCAGGCGTTCCCGTTCCTTTTTCGGCATGTGGTAAATGTCCTCTTCCACCGGCTCCGGTAAGGGATAGCCCCCTTCCATTCCCTTGAGCCCGGCGGCCAGCATTACAGCAAAGGCCAGGTAGGGATTGCAAGCCGGGTCCGGAGCCCTGAATTCGATCCGGGTGGCCACCTCTTTGCCGGGCTTGTACATGGGCACCCGGATCATGGTGGATCGGTTGCGCCGGGCCCAGGAGATGTACACCGGAGCCTCATAGCCCGGCACCAAGCGCTTGTAGGAATTCACCCACTGGTTGCAGACCGCAGTGATCTCCCGGGCGTGGGCGAGCAGTCCGGCGATATAACCTTTGGCCACCTGGGACAAATGATAGGGGTCATCCGGATCCCAGAAGGCGTTCTGGTCGCCCCGGAATAGGGACTGATGGGTATGCATGCCGCTGCCGTTGATGCCCTGAATGGGCTTGGGCATAAAGGTGGCATACACTCCGTGCTGGCGGGCGATTTCCTTGACCGCCACCTTGTAGGTCATGACTTTGTCGGCCATGCGGAGACCTTCGTCGTAGCGCAGGTCAATCTCATGCTGGGAATAGGCCACCTCATGATGGCTGTATTCCACCCGGATGCCCATCTGCTCCAGGGCCATGATGGTTTCCCGGCGGAAGGCGTTGCCCCGGTCCAGGGGGGTGGTGTCGAAATACCCTGCTTTGTCCAGGATTTCCGGGGACTCGTGGCTGGCGAAGTAGAAATACTCCAACTCCGGGCCCAGATAAAAGGTATAGCCCTGATCCCGGGCCCGGGCCAGCATGCGTTTGAAGGCATAACGGGGATCGCCGGGATAAGGTTGACCTGTGGGTTCCAGAATGTCGCAGAACATCCGGCCCACCGGCTGTTCCTGTGGGCGCCAGGGCAGCAGTTGAAATGTGCTCGGATCGGGTTTGGCGATCATATCGCTTTCTTCAATGCGGGCGAAGCCCTCGATAGAGGAACCGTCAAAGCCCATGCCTTCGGTCAAGGCTTCCTCCAGCTCCGAAGGGCGAATGGCAAAACTTTTCAACATGCCCAGGACATCGGTGAACCAAAGCTGAATGAAACTTACCTTGTGGTCTTTCACCAAGCGGAAGACATCTTCCTCGGTCATTGGCCGCATAATCACCCCTATAAATTTAAGGTTTATTTCAAGAATCAGCCCCTTGCCGAAAGCACTGGGGCAGGGCGGTCCCGGAAGGGACCCTGTCCCATTATATCCACTTCCATACCCAGAAACAGGGGGAAAATCAGTTGGGATGGGAATCGGTCAAAAAGAGAAGGAGCCGAAAGAGGTAAGGCTCGCTAAAAAGGCCGATCGGCTGCCTCAGGCTGAGCGAAGCAACGGGTGGACCGTCCAAACTTCGGGAATTTCCGAGGGAAGGGGAGGCCCGGAAACCAGGTTGCGCCCGGCATTCTTGGCCTGGTATAAAAACCGGTCGGCTTCCCTCAGCAGAGCCTCGGCGGCTTGGCGGGGGTTGCCGCCCTGGGGCTGAAGCGGGGCCACCCCGAAGCTGGCCGTAACTTTAATCCCCCCGGCGCTGGCCACCATCACCTGGTCGGCCACCAGGCGCCGGAGCCTTTCCGCCACCGTATAACTGCCGGCCAGGTCGGTTTCCGGGAGGACGATGACAAACTCTTCGCCGCCATAACGGGAGAGCCAATCAATGTTCTCCCGCACCGAGTTTTTGAGGACCGCGGCAAATTCCTGGAGCACCAAATCCCCCACGGCGTGACCGAAGGTGTCGTTGATGTGCTTGAAATGGTCTAGGTCACACATTATTACCCCCAGGTGGCGGTGGTAGCGCCAGGCCCGTTTGATTTCCTGGGGCAGGGTCTCATTCAGGTAGCGCCGGTTATAACAGCCGGTAAGGGGGTCGGTGACCGACAGGCGGGCGATCTCCTGGTTGCGTTGTTTTAAAGTGTGCTCCAGTTCCAGGATGCGACGGCCGGTTTTCAGACGGGCCAAAAGTTCCAAAGGATTGACCGGCTTGGTGAGATAATCGTCGGCTCCCGCCTCCAGCCCCCGGATAATATCCTCCTGGGAATCACGGGCGGTGAGTAAAATGACGTAAACATATCCTTCCCACTCTCCCTGGCGCAGAGAACGGCAGAGCTCCAGCCCGTCCATCCCGGGCATCATCCAGTCGGTAATGATAAGGGGATGGAAATGTTCCTCAAGAATTTCCAAGGCCTCCAGGCCGCTTTGGGCGGGGGTCACCTGATAGCCCGCCTTTTTCAGATGCAAGGCCAGAAATTGACGGGTGGCAGGATGGTCCTCCACTACCAGAATGGACAGCTTGTCCTCTCCAGAGGTTACAGGGGTCCTCACTATGCCTCCTGGCCTAAGTGGATTGCTGAATCTCGGCCAGCCGGCCCAGGTGCCGAAGCTGTTCCCCAAGGGAGGTCAGCCGGCCGGCCACTCCCTCCAGACTGGCGTTTTTGGCAGCCTGCTCCAATTGGCGGGCCTGGGAGGCGATGTCCTGAAGTCCCAGATTCAGAGCGGCCCCCTTGAGGGAGTGAGCTGCGGCGGCTGCGGCCTCAAAAGCGCCCCGGCGGAATTCTGTTTCCAGGGCCGTCAGGTCTTGCCAGCCAGCCTCCAAAAACAGGGCCAATATTTCTAAAAATTCATCTCGTTCAAGTCCCAGCTCTCTTGCCATGGCTTCGATGTCCATATCCGTTCCTTGCCTTTCTTGAGCCACTTATGGATCATGGCCAACATAGCCTCCTGCCTGAGGGGCTTGGGGAGGTAATCGTCCATTCCGGCTCGGCGGCATTTTTCCTGATCTTCCGCCAAGGCATTGGCCGTCAGGGCAATGATGGGGACCTCCTCAAAGCCCAGACGCCTGAGGGTCCGGGAGGCAGTCAGGCCATCCATCACCGGCATTTGCATATCCATGAAGATCAGGTCAAAGCCTTCGGGGTCGGTGGTGTAAGCCTCCAGGGCTTCCTGACCATGGTGGGCCACCACCACCTGAAATCCCCCCTTTTCCATGATCAGCCGGGCCAGTTTCTGGTTTACCGGGTTGTCTTCCACCAACAGGATACGCCCGGCAGGTTGGTTTTCCTGGGTGAAACCCCGGGATTTGGCCTGTCTTTCAGGTTCCTGGGGGATGGCGTCTTCTTCCCGGGAACCATTCAGGAAATGTTGGAGGAGAGCGAGGATTTCGGCCCGCCTTGCCGGTTTGAGTAAAAATCCGTCAAAACCCGCCTCCTTGTATCGGGAATGGTTCTGGTCGGGGGAGAAGGAGTAGGCCAAAAGGGGCAGCCGGGCGACTTCCGGCGGGAGGCCTCTGATTTTCTGAGCCAGTTGGTAGCCGTCCATCCCCGGCATGCGAAGGTCCAGAATGGCCAGGTCAAACGGGTCGCCGGCGGCATAGGCTTCCTGAACCAAAGAGACGGCCTGCTCTCCCCGGCTCACCCCAGTCACCCGCAATCCGGCGGTAGTCAAAAGGCGGCTGAAGATTTCCAGATTGGTGCGGTTGTCGTCCACCACCAACACCTTTTTCCCGGAAAGTTCCGGAATTATCTGGGTTTTGCGGTCGATTTCCCGGCTTTTTCCCATCCAGGCGGTGAAATGGAAAGTGCTTCCTTGTCCCACCTGGCTTTCCGCCCAGACTCGGCCCCCCATAAGCTCAGCCAGCTGCCGGCAGATGGCCAAGCCCAGGCCGGTACCGCCGTATTCCCGGGTTATGGAGCCGTCCGCCTGCTGAAAGACTTCAAATATCACCTCCAGCTTGTGGGCGGGGATGCCGATGCCGGTATCCCGGACTTTGGTGTGCAGCAACAGGCGCTCCGGTTCCTGGGCCTCGATCTCCAGGGAAAGTTCAATCTCCCCTCGGGTGGTAAATTTGGCGGCATTGCTCACCAAATTAAGCAGCACCTGACGGAACCGCCCTGGATCTCCCTGCACCATGGGGGGCACCCCCTCGCCTATGTGGCAAAGGAGCTCCACCGGCTTGTCCCTAAGCCGGGGGGAGACCATGTCGCACACTTCATGGGCCACCTGCTCCGGGTCAAAGTCCACTTTCTCCAAAGTGAGCTTTCCGGCCTCGATTTTGGAAAAGTCCAGGATATCGTTGATCAGGGAGAGCAAAGCCTCGGCACTCTGCATTATGGTTTTCAGAAAACTGGCCTGTTCCGGGGTCAGGGGCGTGTCCGCCAGCATCTCGCTGAAGCCGATGATGCTGTTCATGGGAGTGCGGATTTCATGACTCATGCGAGCCAGGAAATCACTTTTGGCCATACTGGCAACCGTTGCCTGAACCGCCAACTCGTTGGCCCGGGCAATAGCGGCCTCCAGTTGTTCATTGATGGAGGCCAGCTCCTCCTGGGACTGCTCCACCGCCTTCTTGGCTCTCCGGAGCTCCTCTTCGGCCTGCTTGATGGCCGATATTTCAATAAAACTTTCCAAAAGATAAGGCTTACCTGCCAGAGTGACCGGGGTCACCGTCTTAAGTACAGGCACCCGCCGGCCTCCGGATTGGAGCAGTTCACCCTCGACATTATCCACCTCCTGCCCTGAATGGACCGCGGGACATTTTTCCCCCTCCGGAAAGCAGATGACCTGGTGGCAGAACTGGCCGAGAAGCTCCTCCCGGGTGCGGCCAATGAGACGCACGGCTTCCGGGTTGACCTCCACTAAGCGACAGCTTCTGGCCTCTATAAGCAGAACCCCGGCGTGTATGTGCTCCAAGATGGCCCGGTACTTGCCTTCACTTTCCGCCAATAATTTTTGGGACTGACGATGGCTGGCGATTTCTTCACTTAAGGAGGCGTTGGCCTGCACCAGCTCCCAGGTCCGCTGAACCAGCTGTGCTTCCAGATCCTGTTGGGCTTTTTCCTTTACTCTCAGCAATTGCTGGCGTTCCAGAAGAAAAGCCCCCAATGAGCTGGTCAGTCCCAACCCCAAGGCCAGAACCCCCAGGGGCCAGACCAACAGAGGCCAGGAGAAGGGATTTAGGTCTGACTTGACCACCACTGTCCATATCCGGGAACCCAGGTCCAAAGAGGCCAGGTGATAAAGCCCTTTCTGAAGTTCGGTTGGGCTTTGGTAACCGGTTTCCGGGCCGCGGCTGGAAATTTCGGGGTAGGCCTGGATGAATTTCTGCCCGTCAGCGCAGAGTTCATCAAAAAGAAAAACCCGGAAGTGCCGTTTTTTCAGGTTTGTGAGGCTGGCCTCCAGAAATTCCCGGATCCGGAAGGCGCCCACGGCAAAGCCCTTCAGGGCCTTTTGGCGCTCCATCAGGTTGTCCGGGGGGCTCGGGGTGCGATACACCGGCCACAAAATCAGAAAGCCATTTGGGGTACCATGGTCGTGGACCAGAGTAAGGGGGGCGGTGGCCGCCGGTTCCCCGGTGTTTTGGGCCAGCTCCAAGGCCTCCCGGCGGACCGCATGTGATCCCAGGTCGTAGCCCAGGACCTGATGGTGGTCCTCAGATGGTTCGATAAATTGTACCGGAAAATATTCCGTCCGTTCCTTGGCCGGCACGAATTCCCCTTGGGGATTTTTTTCCTTCAGGTGAAAATCGGGAAACCCCTCCCGCCGGACCAGCTCCTCAAAACGTTCCCGGTCCCCGGCTGCCACCTTGGGCACCCAGGCAAGAACATGGGTACTTGGGTTGTACAAGGGATTGCTAAAGGAAAAGTAGGGGGCAATGAATTGCTTAAAATTCGGACGGGTGATTTCTTGGGAGACCCCCGCCCAGGAAGCCAAGGCCTGGAGGATGGCCAGGTTCTGCTTGATTGCGCCGCGAAGCACATTGATGGCATCCCGGGCCTCCTGTTCAAAGCGCAGAACCTGCTTTTCCCAATGCCAGCTCCAGGTGGCCAAGGCCGCCCCCAAAGATAATAATATGCCAAGGAAGACCGCTACCGCTAAGGGGCGGAAACAGAACTCCTGCCAGGGTAAGTGGCGGAAAAGGAAGTGAGACTTCCGCCTGTCGGATGCTGGCCCTAAGGGGGTAAAGGGGTTGTCAGGGGAAGTGGCTTCCCGCACCTGGCTTTTCTCTTCCGGGGTCAACTTCATCCGCCCTTTAAAAATGCATTGCCCGCTCATTATATGGTTATCGGCAAGTTCCCCGGCAAACTTAGGAAAAATCGGCCCATTCCGTGCCAATCCGGAAAATTCCTGGAAAAATCTTGACGAAATTTTCTGAGGAGCGTATGTTTTTTAATTGTTGATTTTTTCACGAATCTTTTGGCAAAGGTGCACCCGTGTATCTGCAAAAATCCCTGGCCCAAAGCCCTCGCTGGGAAGCTCTGGTGGAAATGGTGGAGCTGGGCACTGGCTTATTGCTCCTGGTCTTTTTACAATTCCACCTCCTGGCCGTCTCTTCCATTATTCTGGGAGCAGAGGCCTTCAACCGGGATTCCCGTTTCCTGGACGAATATTATATTTCTTATATCGGCATTCCTTTGGTAATCCTGGCCATCCTGGTACACGGGCTGGCGGCCATGCGCAAGGCCCCCTGGAACCTCCGGGAAGCCCGCACCTTCTGGCAGCATTCCCGGCGCCTGGGGCACCTGGACACCTGGCTCTGGCTGGTGCAGATCGTCACCGGGGGGGCCATTCTCATCCTGGCCGCCATTCATGTCTGGAGCACTTTGCTGACCTGGCCCATCGAGGCCCATACCAGTGCCCTTCGAGTCCAGGGGGGCTATTTCACTTTCCTGCTCGTCCTTTTGGCAGTGGCCGAAGTGCATGCCATGGCGGGGCTTTACCGCCTTCTGGTCAAATGGGGCTTCTGGCACCGGAAGCGTTTCGGCCTCTACCTGGTTTATGTGACCGCCTTTTTCCTGGCCTTGGGCCTCATCGCCCTCCTGGTCTTTTATTTTCTAAATGTCAAAGGTACCCCATGAGGTGGACTGACGCCCATATCTCCGATGTGTTGGTCATCGGCGCCGGCTTGGCCGGTGAGCGGGTGGCCATTGAAGCCGCCATGCAGGGGCACCAGGTCACCATTTTGAGCCTGGTTCCCCCTCGCCGTTCCCACAGCACCGCCGCCCAAGGGGGCATGCAGGCCTCCTTGGGTAATGTGGCCATGGGCTACGGGGACAATCCCGACATTCATTTCGAGGACACGGTCAAGGGTTCCGACTGGGGCTGCGACCAGGAGGTGGCCCGGCTTTTCTGCAACCTGGCCCCGGTGGCCGTCCGCCAGATGAGTGCCTGGGGCGTGCCCTGGTCTAGGGTGGTCCCCGGCCGACGGGTTCTGCCGGACGGCACCGAAGTTACGGAACTTGAGGAAAAGGCCGGCCTCATCGCCCAGCGCCAGTTCGGCGGCACCGCCAAGTGGCGCACCTGCTTCGCCGCCGACGGCACCGGCCATGTCCTGCAATACGCCATGGACTCGGTGGTGGTGAAGCTGGGGGTGACGGTGCACGACCGCACCGAGGCGGTGGCCCTCATCCATGACGGCGAAACCTGTTACGGCGCCGTGACCCTATGCCTGCGCTCCGGCACGGTGCGTCCCTATCTGGCCAAAGCCACGGTCATCGCCACCGGGGGCTACGGCCGCATCTACGGGGTCTCCACCAACGCCGTCATCAATGAAGGCACCGGCATGGCCATTGCCCTGGACACCGGGGTGGTTCCGTTGGGGAATATGGAGGCGGTGCAGTTCCATCCCACCGGCATCGTGCCCACCGGTATTCTGGTCACCGAGGGCTGCCGGGGCGATGGCGGCTATCTTTTGGACAAAAATCTCCACCGCTTCATGCCCGACTATGAGCCGGTGAAGAAAGAGGTGGCCAGCCGGGACGTGGTGAGCCGCTGGATGGTGCACCACATGCGCCGGGGCTTCGGGGTGGACAGCCCCTACGGGCCCCATCTCTGGCTGGACATCAGGCATCTCGGCCGGGAACACATCTGCACCAACCTGAGAGAGGTGCATACCATCTGCCAGAACTTCCTGGGGATTGACTGTGTGGAGGAGCTCATCCCGGTGAGGCCCACCCAGCACTACTCCATGGGTGGAGTGCGCACTAACATTGACGGGGCCGTCTATGGCCTCAAAGGCCTCTTTGCCGCCGGGGAGGCGGCCTGTTGGGACCTTCACGGCTTCAACCGTCTGGGGGGCAACTCCCTCGCCGAGACCATTGTGGCCGGCATGTGGGTGGGGGGAAAGGTGGCCGACTTCGCCCGGGAAACCTCCCTCACCTTTCCCGCCTCTTTGGTGGCTGACGCCTGTCGGGTCCAGGAACAAAGAATCGAGCGCCTCCGGGAACGGGTAAGCGGCACTGAGGATGTTTTCCGCCTGAGAAAACAGATGGAAGAAACCCTCCTGGACAAGGTGGGCATTTTCCGCACTGGCGAAGCTCTGGAGGAGGCGGTGGCCACTTTGAAAGACCTGTATCACCGAAGCTTGGCGGTGCGTCTCAGGAGCAGCGGCCTGGGCCCCAACCCGGAGCTGTTCGCCGCCTTGCGCTTACCTGGCATGCTGCGTCTGGCCCTGTGCATCGCCTACGGGGCCCTGAATCGCACCGAAAGCCGGGGCAGCCACTACCGGGAGGACTTCCCCCAGCGGGACGACGAGAACTGGCTCAAGCGCACTCTGGCCTACTGGCCAAAGGACGCCGACCTTCCCCGGCTGGAATATGAACCCGTGAAAATCACCGAACTTCCCCCGGGCGACCGCGGGTATGGCGGCATGCCCATAAAGGGGGATTAGATTGATAAGGCGGAGTAAGGGCCAGGGACTTAAGGTCCCTCCCCTCCCCTCACCCCCCTCCAGGCCTGCGTAAATTTAAGGGATTGGGAGTGGGGTTCTTGGGGGAGAAGGTAAGGGCCTGGGGCCCTAAGCTCCCTCTGACATCAAGCCACACCAGAAGGACTGATCCATGCCCGAGCGCACCCTGACCTTGGAAATTTTCCGCTATAACCCGGCCACCCCGGAGATCCCTCCCCGTCTGCAGGAGTTTCAGATAGACGAAACCCCTAACATGACCTTGTTCATTTTGTTGAACCGTCTCCGGGAGGAGCAGGACCCCTCCTTGATGTTCGACTTTGTCTGCCGGGCGGCGGTGTGCGGTTCCTGCGCCATGCTGATCAACGGCCGCCCCGGTCTGGCCTGCAAGACCCTCACCCAGGACCTGCCAGATAAGGTTACGCTGATGCCCCTGCCGGTCTTCAAGCTGGTGGGGGATCTGTCCGTGGACACCGGCACCTGGTTCCGACATCTGAACCTGCGCACCGAGGCCTGGATTCATACGGACAAGGTCTTTGACCCCAATGGGGTGGAAGAGCGCATGGACAACCCCACGGCCCTGAAAATTTACGAGGCGGAACGCTGCATTGAGTGCGGCTGCTGCATCGCCGCCTGCGCCACTGCCAACCTCCGGGAGGATTTTCTGGGGGCGGCGGGCCTCAACCGGGTGGCCCGCTTCCTCATCGATCCCCGGGACGAACGCTCCCCCGCTCAGGTCTTCGAGGTGGTGGGCACCGACGAGGGGGTGTTCGGTTGCCTCGGCCTTATGGCCTGCGACGACCTCTGCCCCATGGAGATCCCCCTCCAGGGGCAGCTGGCCTTTGTGCGCCGCAAAATGGCCCTAGCGGCCCTGCGGGGCAAATAGCCGGTTTACCGGCGCCAAGGCCTGAAAAGAGGTCGGGCTTTGCTGGAAAAATCAGAATTTATTACAGTTTATTGGCTATCCGGCTGGTTTCAGGAAAAATTTGAAATCTGGAAAGGGAGGAAAGACCAGGTTCAGTCTGATCCTGAATCCGTGGGTTTTACCATCCATCTCCTGCTCCCCCTGACGGAGGAGGAGCCCAGCCACCTCCGGATCTTCTCCCGGGGGCGAAAACTATCTTTTTCAGTGGAATGGTTCCCAGGGGAGGAATTCCCTCTAAAGGCCTACTTCTCCGAGAACCCCCGGGAAATGTTGCTTATGGCCGAATTCCAACGGGAAAGTGTGTTTCTGCATCTCACCTAAAAAACAGTCCCGTTTAGGACCTGCTTTTTATTTTGGGCCCCTTGGTTCAGCCTAGAGCATGGGTTTTATCAGTTTCTCAAATTCCTCCTTTTTTCTGGTTCCCAGAATCTTGTGCACGATGTTTCCCTGCTTGTCAATGATGAAGGTGGTGGGCACCACCTCCACCCCGCCGTAATCTTTGCTGACCTTGTCAGTGCCCGCCAAGACCGGATAGTCCAGGTTAAGCTGTTTTACCAGGAACCGCAGCTGACTCAGCTCGGAGGACAGGCCGATACCCAGGATCACAAAACCTTTTCCCTTGTTTTCATGATAAATCTTGTTGAGGTCGGGCATCTCCTCCCGGCAGGGGCCGCAGAAAAAGGTGAAAAAATTAAGTAACACCACCTTGCCTTTGAACTGGCTGAGGCTGTATTCCTTGCCTTCCAGGACATCGGGCAGGGTAAAGTCCGGCGCCGGTTTGGCGGCCCAAGCGGGCAGGCTTAGGGCAATAAATGAGAGCATTAACAGAACGGCAAGCCACCGGTGGCGGCTTCCGGTTTCCTTCAGGTGCATGCGGGTCTCCTTGTGGGTAAGATTTTTGGGGTGACTCTAAAAGATGTTTTATACCAGAAACATTTGCCCCGAACAATCAGGGACCGTAGCTTTGTTTCTATAATTAAGGAGCCTTGGGGCTTGGGTCAAGCCAGGGGAGATATTTTCTCAAAGTCCTTGACAAATCCGGGTATCTTTCCCTATGCTCATATTTCCGAAACAGAATTTCCCCAAGGTTTTTTTCTTTTATATTAGTTTGTCCTGGCCCGGTTCAAGGAGATGTCCATGAAAATCCTGGCTATCTGGGGAAGCCCCCGGTTGGGGGGAAACAGTGAGATTCTGGTGGATACCTTTATTTCTGGGGCCAGGGAGGCCGGGGCAGAGGTGGAAAAAGTGGCCCTTCGGGAACTGAAAATTTCCCCTTGTCTCGAGATTTACCACTGCTTCAAGGACGGCACCTGTCCCATCAAGGACGACATGCGGCCCTTGTATGACAAACTGCTGGAGGCCGAGGTGGTGGCCTTGGCTACCCCCATTTTCTTTTACAGTGTGTCGGCCCAGGCCAAGGCCATGATAGACCGCACCCAGGCCCTGTGGGCTAGGCGCTACCATCTGGGGCAGACTTTTCCCGGTCCGGAGCGCCAAGGGGTGCTAATGTGCACCGGGGCGACCAAAGGCAAGCTCTTGTTCGTCGGGGCTCGCCTGGTGGCCAAGTATTTTTTCGACGCCATCAACGTGAGTTATGCCGCGGAAATCCTGGTGCGGGGGGTGGATGAGAAAGGGGCCATCCTCAACCACCCGGAAGTGCTCAGTCAAGCCCGGGACCTGGGCCGCCGTTTGGCCCAGGGGGAAAAATTTGGCCCCATCAGACTTTCCCCCCTGGCGGTGTGAGGCGGAGGATTTTTGGGGAAGGCCGGGGGACCCTGTAGTCTCCCGCACCTTAGCCCCTATTCCGAATCAAATCCTAAGGAGGACCTATGAACTCTCCCTTACAGGTGGGCCTGACCCATGAGAAGGTGTTGAAGACCGGCCCGGAGCATTCCGCCCGCCATTTTTATCCGGATCTGCCTGACGTCTTCGGCACCCCCTTTCTGGTGGGGCTGTTTGAAGGAGTGAGTGCCGAGCTGATGGCTCCCCATCTGGGACCCGGGGAGCAGTCCGTGGGCATTTCCATGAATCTGAAGCACCTGGCCCCCACCCCCCTGGGCATGGAGGTTCGGGCCAAAACCGAGGTCACCCAGGTGGAGGGCCGCAAACTCACCTTCAAGGTGGAGGCCTTTGACGAAAAGGAAAAGATTGGCGAGGCAATCCACGAAAGATTTATAATCAATGTGGAGAAATTCAACCAGAAGGTGGAGGCCAAAAAAGGCTGAGTCTGGTCAGTTTCAACGACCTGGTGACCTTGGGGCACTTCGAGGCCGGTTGGGGCTGGGAGGCCCAGATTCGCCAGTATGTCCGGAAAAAATACCACCGGGATCTGGAAGGCCTTACGGCATTGGAGCCCCAGCGCCTGGCCCGGCTCCTCCGGGGAGAACTTCTGCCGGAGCGGCCTTATGCCACCATACTGTGGGTCATGCGACTCCGCCCATTTCGCCCTCTGGAGCTTTATTGGTTTTTGGACCACGACCCCGAATATGGGGTGGATTGCCGGGTGCTCTATGCCCGGAAAAGTTTGGCAGTGCCCACCGAGGACGCCTACGTCTTCGCCTGGGATTATCTGGCCCTCCTGGCCCGCTATGGCCGGGGCACCTTTCCTTTGAGCGACACCTCCCCAGGTTCGGAGTGGCTGCCTTTCTCGGATTTCGCCCCGAGTGAGGCCTCCCCCATCAAGGAGGTGGCTTTGGGGCCCCGGGAAGAACCTCTCAGGCGCTTATCCCTGGAGGTGGTGGAGGTGGCCGTGGCTCGCATGGAGGTGGGCACCGCCTCCCAGATTTCCGGTGGCTGGCAGGTGACCTGGCCGGTACTGGGGGATCTGGCCCTAAAGCTGAAGGTGACCCCCCCTGCTGTGGAGTTGGCCTTCGACAGTCACGGGGCCCGGAAATATCCCCCGGAGATTCTCTTGAGTTTCACCTGGCTTTACCTTAACGCCCTGCTTCGGGAGGCCCGGCAGGTGGATCCTGATCTGCCCCGGCTTTCCCGCTACCTTTGAATATGCGCTGTCCCGATTGCCAAAAAGCTGAGATCGTCATCCAAGCCTCCTGAGAGGGCTTTTCCGTGGGCTGCCCGGGTTGCGGCCGACAGTTCAGCCCCGAGGAAGTCCGGGAAGTCCTGCGGCAGCGACGCCTATCCCGGCTGCGGGCCTGCCCCTTGCCCTGTCCTGACCATCTGCCCCCCAACCCCCCCAGGGAAAGGCTTTGACTTTTACTTTTAGGGGAGAAAAGATCTCCGGCACTTTCTTTTTAACAAAATAGTATCTATGCAATAATTGTTATATATGTTAAAAGGGAGATAAGGATATACTTACCAATTTGTGCTTATAGAGGAGAGAGTCATGACCCAGTCAGCCAACCCTTCTCTTTACCAAAGGCTTGGAGGTTATGATGCCATCGCCGCGGTGGTGGACGATTTTTTTGCCCGTATGATGCAGGATCCTCAATTGAACCGGTTTTTTATCGGACACAGCCACGATTCCAAAAGAAGGATACGGCAGCTGACGGTGGACATGATCAGTGAGGCCACGGGAGGTCCAAGCTTCTACACCGGCCGCACCATGAAGGTTTCCCATGAAGGCCTGGGGATCACCGAGAATGATTGGGACCTGTCAGTCAGGTATCTGAAGGAAACTCTGGCCAAATTTCAGGTGCCCGCCAGGGAACAGGAAGAGGTCCTGAGCTTTATCGGCCGCCTGAAAGAGGGAATTGTGGAGAAGACCGGTAAATGACCTTAAGAGGGTTCTCTTTATGGTATAATAATTTTGCTTTTCTGGCATAACAGCTGTGTGAGAAAGTACCGAGGTAATTTTAATCCAGGGAGGTGGTATGCATGGCCCGCGTCACCATTGAGGACTGTCTTCGCCGGGTGCCCAACCGCTTTGCCCTGATTCATCTGGTCGCCAAACGGGTGCGTCAATTTTACAAAGGGGCCCCGCCCCTGGTTAAGGCGGACAACAAGGAAATCGTCGTGGCCTTGAGGGAAATCGCTGCGGGGAAGCTAGTCCCCACCACCCCGCTGCCGGCTTTGCCGGAAAAGGCCTTCGGGGGCAAAGGGACAGAGGGCTCCGGCTCTAAGGAACTTGGGGAAAGTGTCTCTTAAGCCTGGCATTTCCTGGCGCCGGAAGGAGATCAATTAAAAGAGGAAAACTCTGGTAAATCTGCCGGATCCTGGCGGTTGAGGGACCTTCATGCCGGCCAATCTTCCTCCCCAGTACTTCGAAGCTGAGAAGCGCTACCGGGAGGCCAAGTCCGTGAGCGACAAGCTCAAGGCCTTGGAGGAGATGCTGGCCATCATGCCCAAACACAAGGGCACGGACAAGCTCAAGGCCGACCTTCGCCGCCGCATAGCCCAGCTCAAGGATCTGGGGTCCAGCCGCAAGGGGCCGGGCCGCAAGACGCCGGTGTATCTGGTGGAACGGGAGGGGGTAGGACAGGTGGCCCTGCTCGGCCCGCCCAACACCGGCAAGTCTTCCCTGCTGGCGGCCCTCACCAAGGCCCAGCCCCTTATTGCCGATTACCCTTACAGCACCCGCATCCCTGTGGCCGGCATGATGCGGTTTGAGAACGTCCAGGTGCAGCTGGTGGACTTACCCCCTTTGGCAGAGGAACACCTGGAGCCCTGGTTTCCGGACCTTCTGCGCCGGGCGGATGCCTTTGCCCTGGTTCTGGCCCCACCTGAAGACCCGGCGGCGCAGCTGGCGGGGGTGGAAGAGACTCTCCGCCACCATTCTCTGGCGTTGGGGAATCGGGATGGTGGCGCTTCCCCTCCAGGCGGTGCTTTGCGCCCCGCCCTGGTGATCCTGAATAAGGTGGACCTTTTCCCGGATACCGAGGAGCTGGAGCTGTATCTGGAGGTTCTGGGGGAGCGCTTTCCGGTTCAGGCCGTCTCCGCCCGAACCGGCCAAGGCTTGGCGGAGCTCAGGGCGGCACTCTTCAGGGTATTGAATCTGATCCGGGTATATACCCGGCCCCCCGGAAAGGCGGCCAATTTCAACTCGCCCTTTGTCCTCCCCCCCTCAACCACGGTCCTGGAGTTGGCCACCCGCATTCATCATGACCTGGGGAAGAACTTCAAATATGCCAGGGTATGGGGGAAAGGCACCTTTGAAGGCCAAAGGGTGCAGCGGGATTATCTCCTTAAGGAAGGGGACATTGTGGAGATCCACGCCTGAGTCAAATTTCACCGGGAGGGGGAGCGATGCAGGTGAAAATCGGTCAATCCGTCCTGGAGCTGGTGGAAGGGGACATCACCCAACAGGACACCGAGGCCATCGTCAATGCCGCCAATGAACAGCTCCGGGTAGGGGGCGGGGTGGATGGCGCCATCAACCGGGCCGGCGGCCCCCGGATTCAGGAAGAAGCCCGGAAAATCGGATATTGCCCCACCGGGAAGGCTGTCATTACCACCGGCGGCAACCTTAAGGCCAAATATGTCATTCACGCGGTGGGACCGATTTACCGGGACGGGCACCATGGGGAGCCGGAGCTTTTGGCCTCGGCCTACCGGGAAAGCCTGAAGCTGGCCTCCGCCAGGGGCATCAGGTCCGTGGCCTTTCCCTCGTTGTCCACCGGAGTTTATGGCTATCCGGTGGCTGAAGCCGCAAAAATTGCCCTGAAAACCGTAAAGGACTATCTGGCCGAACACCCGGAGATTGAATTGGTACGCTTTGTCCTTTTCGGCCGCCCCACCTTTGAGGTCTTTGCCCAGGCACTGGCGGAGAGCTGAGGCAGTGAGGGGCTTAAACCGGTGGGTCTGGCCCCACTGGCGCCTATTTACGCTAAGGTCCACTCCAAAGTTTCCCTGTAAGCCGGGTGCGCCCCTATACCAAGCTGGCCGGGTCAATATCCCAGGTCAAATCCAGGTTAACCTTGGGGTTCGGTCTAAAGAGCCGTCTTAGGTGGTCCAGGGCCTGGACCAAAGGCGGGCGGCCGTAACTTTTCAGGAGCAGCTGCCAGCGCCAGCGGCCTTTGAGCTTGGCCAGCATGGCCGGGGCGGGCCCCAGAACCCGCACCCGGGAGGCCAGCTCAGGATCCCGGGCCAGGGATTTCCGCCAGGCCTCTGCCAGTTTCTGGGCCTTGTGGGCCACCTCGGTCTCGGATTTCCCTGACAGCCGCACCAAAGCCAGCCGGGTGAAGGGCGGATAGCCCAGCTCCCGCCGGGATTCCACTTCTTTTTCATAGAAGCCTGCATAATCCAGATTTTTCAGGGACTGAAATACATAATGCTCCGGCTGGTAGGTCTGAATGAGCACCCGTCCCCGGGCCTCTCCCCGGCCGGCCCGGCCCGCCACCTGGGTCAAGAGCTGAAAGGTGCGTTCTCCGGCATGGTATTCAGGGAAAAACAGGCTTTGGTCTGCGGCCACCACCCCCACCAGGGTCACCCCGGGGAAGTGGTGGCCCTTGGTGATCATTTGGGTGCCCACCAGGAGGTCCAACTCTCTTTTGGCAAACTTTTCCAGTATATTGAGGCCCTTACCGCTGTGAGGGGCGATATCCCGATCCAGGCGGGCCACCCGGGCTTCGGGCCACAGGCGCCTGGCCTCAATTTCCACCCTCTCCGTCCCCACCCCATGTTTTTTCAGGGCAGTGGACCGGCACTGGGGGCAGCTCTCCGGCAGCTTTTCCTCGTAGCCGCAATAATGGCACAGGAGCCGCTCCCGAAACTGGTGCAGGGTGAGGGCCACACTGCATTGGTTGCATTGGAAAATATGTCCGCAAAACAGGCAGAACATTACGGTGGTGTACCCGCGCCGGTTTAAGAATAGGAGGACCTGTTCCCCCCGGGCCAGGGTCTCGGTAATGGCCCTCACCAGGGGGGGGGAAATAATGCGGCTGCCCGTGGTCCGCCAATACTCCCGCAGGTTGACCATACCCACCTCCGGCAGGGCTTGGGGGGTGACGCGCCGCGACAAATTGAGATAGCGGTAGCGCCCCTCTTGGGCCCGGTAGAAGGTGCCCACGGAAGGGGTGGCGGAGACCAGAACCACTGCGGCGCCTGCCAGTTTCCCCCTATAAAGGGCCACATCCCGGGCTTGGTAGGGAAGGCCCCCCTCATTTTTGTAAGCCGGGTCGTGCTCTTCGTCCACCACGATCAGCCCCGGCCGGGGAAGGGGGGCAAAGACGGCGGAGCGGGCTCCCACCGCCACGTCCGCCAAGCCTCCGGCCAGACGTCGCCATTCCCGGAGTCGCTGGCTCTCGGTCAGGCCGCTGTGCAACAGGGCCACCCGTTCCCCGAAACGTTTCTTAAATTCCTGGGCCACCGGATGAGTGAGGGCAATCTCCGGCAGGAGCACCAGCACCTGCCGCCCTTGGGCCAAGGCCTCCGCCGCGGCCCTCAGGTACACCTCGGTCTTGCCGCTGGCCGTCACTCCGTGAAGGAGAAAGGGGACGAACCGGCCGTGACGCAGTTCCGCCACCACCTGCGCCACGGCCTGGGCCTGCTCGGGAACCAGCTCGGGTAGGGCTTCCTGCAGATCTGCGGGCAAGGTCGGCAAGGAAGGGGTCAGGGCCGGCCGCGCCTCCAAAGATACCAAACCCAAGGTCGCCAGACGCTTTAACACCGGCAGGCAAGTGGGAAACTGCCGGCGGAGCGCGGCCACCGGCAAAGGGCCTTCCGCCTCCCTGAGGTATGCCAAAAGCTTATGGACCAGAGGTCCGGTACGCTTGGTGCCGGAGACCTTCGGAGCTCCAGGCCTGGGGACCACCCAGAGTTCCTGTTTCACGGGGGAGGGGCGGCTGCTTCCGGGGATCACCTGGGTTAAAAATTCCCCCAGGGGATATTGATAATAATCAGCCACCCAGCGCCACAAGGGCACGAGCTCAGGTCCGAACCGGGGGAGGGGGTCAAGGACCTCCAGGACTTCCCGGAGGCGGGAGGCCGGAACCTCGCCAGCCGGACCCAAGAGATAGCCGGGTACCTCCCGGCGACCCACCGGCACCCGCACCAGAGAGCCCACTTGAGCCACCTCCGCAAGCCGCTCAGGGAGCCGATAGGTGAGAGTATGGAAAAGGGGTAAGGCCACCGCCACTTCCCAGAGGTCGCTTCCTGGAGGAAAGTCCTGAGTCCCGGATTTGGCCTCGGACATGAAAGGTTCCCGGAGTGACTCTGGTTCAGTCAGTCACAAAGCTTGCGGTAAAGGACAGCTTCGGGTCGGAAGGCGGGAGTCAGGATGAAGTGAACCCCCGCCTGCGCCTACCATTACCGCGGCTCCTGGCGCCGCCGCTCCATGAACTGCCGCACCTGATACATGAAGGCCTCAAGTCGCGTCAAGGTGTGGGTCTGCTCCTGCCCGTCAAAGGCCAGGTTCAGGAAGGGAATGTTGTCATGCTCTTTCCGGAAACGGGCGAAGAGGGAATTCACCACGGTTCCGGGCATGCAGGTGAAGGGCATGATGTTCACCAGGCCGCTGACTCCTTTACGCACAAAATCCCGGGATTTGCCGATGCTGAGAATGGCCTCCCCCTCAAAGGAGTCGTGGAGGTAGCTCTGGGCCAGGGCCAAAGTCTCCGGGATGGGAGGCTCATGGAGGTTCTTGATGGAGCCCTCAAAAATTTTCACCAGGCGACGCTCGTCCTTATGCTGAAAGTGTTCCTTGATCAGTATCTGCAGGAGATGGCGGTAGCGCTTGAAGGTTCGGGCCCGGCGCTTGGCGGTGAAATTTACATAAAGGAGCCACTCGCCGATGGGGGGCATCCAGACTTGGCCGCCCAGGGCCTCAATCTCCCGCACGGCGTTTTCATTGGCAAAGCGGTTGGAGCGCACGTAAATTTCACCCACCACCCCCACCACCGGCCGGCCGCCGTTGGCGGTCAGACGCAGATCCTCAAAGGCCCGGCGGGCCTCCCGCAGGGTGGCTTCCAGATCGCCCCGGTCCCGTAAGGTCTGATAAACCTTTTGTAGAAAATAGCGGTAAAGTTCCTCAGCGGAGCCTTTCACCCTTTCATAAGGTCGGGTCTCCAGAAGTTTTTTCTCTAACAGGTCAATGGCCACGATGCCCCGCCAGGCGATGCGGTCGAAGTCTTCCCCCACCATGCCGATTTCCTGGTACATGGTCTCGCTCTGATCCGGAGAGTAAACCGGGACATCCGGATAGCCTAATTCGTCCAGCACCAGGCGGTGAAAGCGATGGTATTGGCCGAAGCGGCAGGGTCCATCCCCCGAGGGCATAAAAAAGGCGCTCTTGTTCCGGTCAAAGTCTGGCCGGGCCAGCATTTTGGCCAGGTCTCCGGTGGTCAGGATGAGGGGATAACATTCCTTTCCGGAGGTCAACCGGCGACCCAGTTCCAGGGTCTCTTCGTCGGAGTCGGGGAGCACTTCCGCCTCGGCTCCGCAGGCTTCAAAGGCGGCCACCAGGGCCAAGGCATGATCGGCCATGGGGGGAAGGTAGATTTTCCGCCGCTGGGTTTCGATGATCCGGGTCCGGGCCCAGGCCGGACGGGCCGGAACCTCTGGAACAATGGCATTCTTCAGGCTGTCCAGGAAGGCCTCCAATCGGGTGATGGCCCCCACATCAGAGGAATGCTCATCAATTTCGATCTCGAGATAAGGCTTTCCCCCCATTTTGTCCCTGAAGAAGTGTTGAATGAAGGAATCCGGGCCGCAACCAAAGTTGGTGATATAAATTCCGAAAATGCGGGGGTCCCGGCGGATGAACTCCGCCGCTCCCAGAATCTTCTGCCCGAAGCGCCAGTACATGGGTTTAATTTCGGCCAGATCCTCCACTTCGTCCAGGGGCAGAAAGTCCATGGGGATGGCCAAAACCCCCAACTGTCTCAGCTTGCGGTGCAGATTCAGATTGGCTCCCGGATCCAGGGCGTTATAAGGCCGGCCCACCAGCACCATGAGGCGCTCCCCCTCTTTGAGGGTGGCCAGAATCTCCCGCCCCCGCTCGGCCAGCCGCTGGTAATAGCGGCGTTGGGCCTCTTCCGCCCGACGCATGGCCCGCCCCACCGAAAACGGGGAGACCCCCAGTTCCGCAGCCAACCTCCGGAGGCCTCGCCTAAGAATCTTGGCCCCCCGTCCGAAATAAAGCACCGGAGTGTAGAGACGGGCGCCGTAATCCTCCAGCTTGATGGCTGAGGGCACGGTATAGGCCAGGGTCTGGGCCATCGGACAGACCAGGCCCCGCTGGATTTCCGGGTGGGCATGGGGCAGGTCAATGAGGCTGGGCAGGAAAATGCGTTTGACCCCTTTTTCCAATAGGTCCAGGATATGCCCATGAGCCACCTTGATAGGAAAGCAGGGCTCTGCGGCCAGACTTTCCACCCCTTGGCGGACCACCTTCTTGTTGGTCTTCTGGGAAAGTATGACAGTAAAGCCCAATTCCTCGAAAAAGGTGCGGAAAAAAGGCATGAGCTCCTGGAAGAACATGGTCCGGGGAATACCGATTAGCCCCTGAGGTCCTTCCTTCACTTCCTCTGGCCCGTAGAGCCAGTCCTCTCTTTCCTTGACCAGATCTGGCAGAGCCACCGGCGCAGCCGTGCGCCCCATTTCGTATTTCTCACAGCGGCTGCCGTAAAACAGGGGCTTTTCTCCGGCGATCTCCACCCGGCGGATTTCACAGGTGTTGGGGCAACCCTGGCATTCAAAGGAGGTGATCTGATATTGGCGGTCCGCCAGCTCAAAGCCTTTGAAGCGCGACTCTTCCCAGGTGCGTTCTCTCAAGGCCAAAAGGGCAGCCCCGATGGCTCCTGTTACATCATGGTGGGGCGGCACAGTGATCTTCTTGCCCAGAACCTTCTCGAAGGCCGCCACAATGCCCTGATTGGCCGCGGTAGCCCCCTGATAAAAGATGCGGTTCCCGATGGGGCGGTCCTCCACCACCTTGGTCAGGTAATTTTGCACGATGGAGTATGACAAACCCGCTACCAGGTCTTCTTTGGCAGCCCCCCGTTGCTGGTGGTGTACCAGGTCCGATTCCATAAAGACGGTGCAGCGCTCCCCCAGGCGCACTGGCGATTGGGATTCAAGGGCCAGACGGCCGAATTCCTCCTTGATGGCAATGCCCAGTTTTTCCGCCTGTTCCTCCAGGTAGGAGCCGGTCCCGGCGGCGCACACCTTGTTCATCATGAAATCCACAATGGCACCGTGTTGTAGCCGGATAAACTTGGAATCCTGTCCGCCGATTTCAAAGATGGTGTCCACCTCCGGGTCAATGGCCGCCGCGGCTGTGGCCTGGGCGGTGATTTCGTTCCGCACCACATCGGCGCCTATGAAGTCCCCGGTAAGGTAACGGCCGGAACCGGTGGTGGCCGCACCCACGATCTTCACCCGCTGGCCCAGTTTTTTCCCTACCCGCCGCAGACCCTCGGTGATGGCTTCCAGGGGGCGGCCCGCCGTCATGAGGTATTCCCGGGCCAAAACCCGCATATTCCGGTCAATGACCACCACATTGGTGCTGATGGAACCCACGTCAATGCCAAGGTAGCCCTCCACCAAGCCCTCCGGGGGAAGCTCCGCCACCGCGTAATGTTCGGGACTCAAGGGGGCCGGCGGGTCAAGGGGGGGCAGACTCCGGGCCCGCTCGGCATCCCGGGCCAAATAGGCCCTGAGCCGCTCAAGGTCTAGGGTATAAGGTTTGTGCGGCTGTTCCCGGGCGGCCAGCACCGCGCCTAAGGCCCCTAAAGCGCAGAAGTGAGGGGGGATGATGAGGGAGGTGTCATCCAGACCCAGAACCTGGCGGAAGGCCTGGCGCACCCCCAGGTTGTGGGCCACCCCTCCCTGAAAGGCCACCGGGGGGGTCACCGTCTTCCCTTTGGCGATGTTGCTTTTGAGATTCCGGGCCATGGCCAGACACAGGCCATAGATGATCTCGTAGTCCGGAGTGGCCCCCTGCTGCAGGTGAATCATGTCGGTCTTGGCGAACACACTGCAGCGCCCGGCAATGCGCGGCGGCGTGGTGGATTTAAGGGCCAGGCGGCTGAACTCTTCAATGGTGTAACCCAGGCGGTGGGCCTGCTGCTCCAAAAATGACCCGGTACCCGCAGCACACAGGGTATTCATGGCAAAATCCTGGATCACCAGGTGGCCCTTTTCCTCAGCCACCAGTATGAGCTTGGCGTCTTCTCCCCCCATGTCAATGATACTTCTGACTTCCGGGTGGAAGTGATAGGTTCCCCTGGCTTGGGCAATGACTTCATTCACCAAAGGGGCATCCAGGATCTCTGCCAGCTTTTTCCCCCCCATACCGGTGAAGGCCGCCAGACGGCAGTATGCCAAAGGGAATTCCCGGCCCACCTCCTCCAGCAATGCCAAGGCCGCCCGGTACGGTTCCCCCTGATGACAGCGGTACTCTTCCCGGAGGACCTCCCCGGTCTCCGCCATTACCACCAACTTTACGCTCACCGAACCGATATCCATGCCCAGGTCGAAATATCTCTTCATGGTGTGCCAACCTCAATTAGTCCCGGTAACGTCCTCTTTGAAGCCCATATGCCCCCAAGATGCTCCGGGTAGCGCGTTAGCGTGTATTCTGGTGAAGCAGGGATAATTTTGCTCTTTCTTCGAAGCCTCATAAGCCAGCGCCTGCGGGAGGGCCACCCAGACCGAGGGTGGCAAAAGCTCAGAGGCCGTAATACACCTCTGGCCCATTGACCTGATAAGGCCCCAGGCGCCTGGCGAAGAGAAATGTTTTCTCCTGCCTCTCAGATATGAAGATTCATCTCCTTTGACCGAAAAGCCGGAAAGCTGCGGTAAAAATCCTGGCCCTGGTGTACCTCCCGGGCAAGGCGGCCGTTGCTGACCAGATGTCCGAGGATCCGGTCCACCTGCTTCAGGGGTTTCCCCAAAGCCAAGGCCAAGTCCCGGGCGGTCATGGGTCGCCGGGCCACCATTTGCAGGACCTCCTCATCCGTAATCTCGCCCGGCAGGGCCCTCTCAGCCGGAGGCTGGGCCACCACTTCCACCCCTGGTCCCAGAAACCCGGCAATGGCTTCCATCTCCGCCAAATCGAGGGCCTGGGCCTGGGAATCTGCCACCGGGCGTACTGCGGTGTTGAGCTGGACCAGATCCGGGGATATCTGGCGGAGGAGGTCCCTTAGAGCAGTGAGCTCCTCCTCCCCGTCATTCAGCCCCTTAAGGAGCATGACTTCCAGCCACACGGCCCCGGAAAACTCCCGGCGCAAGGCCTTAAGTCCCGAGACCAGAAGGGCCAGGCTAAGGCGGGGGTGGGGCCGGTTAAGCCGTCTAAAGGTCTCCTCCCGGCCGGCGTCCAAAGAGGGCAGAATTACATCCGCCCCGCGGATTTCTCTGCGCACCTCCTCACGATAAAGGAGAGAGCCGTTGGTGAGCACTGCCACCTTGACCCCGGTGAGGGCCTTCACCGCCCCGATGACCTCATTGAGCCCCAAATTCAGGGTGGGTTCCCCGGAACCTGTCAAAGTGATAAAGTCCAAGGGCTGAGACGGGTGCTCAAGATAACCCTTGAGTTCCCGAAGAATCTCCTCCACCCGGTAAGCCCGGCGTTTCAGCGTCAGATGGGTAGTGGGGCCTACCTCGCAATACAGACAGTCGTAAGTGCAGGTTTTGGGAGGGACGAGATCAACTCCCAGGGAGCGTCCCAGACGGCGGGAGGGCACCGGCCCGAAGATGTGCGCCATGGTCAAAAACAACCCAGCTGGCACTGGACAATCTTGATGCGAAGCTCGTTCAACAGTGCCCCCAGCTCCAGGCGGGAGAGCTTAAGTTCCTCTGCCAGGCGGAAGGCGTTGGCACAGGTGATTTTCCCCTGCGGTGCCGCGGCCCGAACCCGATCTTTGATTTCTTCCGAGCTCATCAGAATTGTCCCCGATTTGCTGCCGAAATCCGCTAAAATATAGCGCAGTGCGGCAAGAAAAGCAATAGACTAATCTTGGATAAATTCATGTGAAGAAAAAATTGTTTCTAGACAAAAAGATAGAGAAATAGTGGTTCATGTTTACGGCAAACCGCGGCAAAAGCGGGTTTCCGGGAGAACCGCTCATTGTTTTTCCCCCAGTTTTTGACACCTACTTTACTTTCAGGGAATGGCCCTGCGGTCAGCTTATTGGTTTCTTAGACTCAAAACCAAAGACTTTTTTGCCTAAAAATCACGGAAAGGAGGACGGTTCATGAAGGTATTAGCCATATGCGGTTCTCCCCGGCCTCGGGGAAACACTTGGCACCTTTTGCAGGAAGTAATCCGGGTCTTGAACGCCCACGGGATCGAGACGGAATACCTTTCGTTGCATGACCTGGACATCCGTCCCTGTCAGGCCTGCGAAAAATGCGCCCAGGACAAGAACCGCTGCGCCCAGGAGGATGACTTTAATGCGGTTTATCAAATGATGGCCCAGGCTGACGGGCTCATTGTGGGCAGTCCGGTTTATTTCGGGTCGGCCACCCCCAATCTCATGGCCCTCCTGGACCGGGCGGGGTATGTGGCTCGCATGGGGGACAACCCTTTTGCCCGCAAAGTGGGCTCCCCCATCGTGGTGGCCCGCCGGGCCGGAGTAAATTTCACTTATGCCCAATTGCTGTTCTTTTTCATCATCATGGGTATGGTGGTGCCGGGGTCTATTTATTGGCCCATCGCTTACGGACGCAAGCCCGGGGAGGTCACCCAGGACCAGGAAGGCTTAAAAACTGTGATCACCCTGGCAGAAAATGTGGCCTGGCTCCTTAAAAAACTGGCTTGAGATTCCGGGCCCCCGAGCTCCGGTTACCCAAAGGCCGAGATAGGGTTCTTTCGGGTCGGTGGGCCAGGGTCTGTTGCCGTCCTGGAACCCCAATTTTTTCCAAAAGATCATCCTTTTTTGCTTCAGGAACCCCGGTCCCGGGCTCCGGAAGGTTGGTTGGGTGGGAGGGGTGGGTGTCAGGATGACCGGGGGTTCCTGATCCAGAGGCCTTTCCCAAAGAAAGCCCTTTTAGGGAATGGCTCAGCCCCGCCCTTTCTTCAGCCGGGCGCTGATGGTGGGGAAGTATTCTTCCTGGGTGTGGGGCAGAAACAGAGCGGCCACATAGTGGTCCATGAAACCCGGGGTCTCGGAGAGCTCAAAATTGGTCATCATGTCCGCCACTCGGCGTTCCTCTTCCAGAAGTTCCCGGGAGAAGGCCAATAGGGTGGCCCCCAGCAGCGAGCCGTTGCCCACGAACTGGAAACGATCCCTGGGGAGGTCGGGCATCAGACCGATGGTGATGGCATTGTCCAGGTTGATGAAGCTGCCAAAGGCCCCGGCCAGGATGACCTGTTCAATATCCTTAAGGCGCAAGCCCACGCTGTCAAGGAGGGTCATGTATCCGGCGAACATGGCCGCTTTGGCCCGCATGAGGTTGTCAATGTCCACTTCGCTCAAGGTAAGGTCCTCACCGCTGGCAGTCTCATGGGCCCAGGCGAGGACGTATTCCCGGCCGTTTTCCCCCTCCCGGAGGCGGGGGGATTTAATATCCTCCCGGAAGCGGCCGTTGGGGGCGAGGATGTCCGCCTCCATCAGGGCGGCCATGAGATTGATCAGCCCGGAGCCGCAGATGCCTTTGGGTTTCACCATGTCAATGGTCAAAATCATGGGCTCTCCGGTTTCCGGATTGATACTCACTTCCTCCACCGCTCCTTTGGCGGCCCGCATGCCGTAGCGAATGCCGCCTCCTTCAAAGGCCGGGCCGGCGGAGCAGGCGGCACAGGCCAGCCATTCCTGGTTGCCGATGACAATTTCCCCGTTGGTCCCGATGTCAATGTAAAGGGTGAGTTTGGGGTCCTTGTAGATGCCCGAGGCCAGAACCCCCGCCACAATATCCCCCCCCACATAGCTGGACACCGAACTTACACAGTAAATAAACACATGTTCCGGCAGATCCAGGCCCAGATGCTGGGCCCGCACCGGCGGCACATGACAAACCGTGGGGGTATAGGGGGACAGGCGGATGTACTTGGGGTCTATGGCATAGAAAAGGTGGGTCATGGTGGTATTGCCGGCCACGGTGAGATGGGAGATTTCCTCCACTGGCAGGCGATGGCGGCTAAGCAGGTTGCGGACAATCTTGTTGATGGTGCTGACCACCGCCCTTTGCAGGACCTTCAGGCCCTCCCCTTTCTGGCTGTAAATGATCCGGGAGATAACATCATCGCCATAGCTCATCTGGGCATTGTAGTCCGCCGCATTGCCGACAATTTCCCCCTTGGCGAGATCCAGAAGCTGGACCCACACTGTAGTGGTGCCGATGTCCACCGCCAAGGCAAAGTGGCGGTCGGTGGTGTCCCCTGGCTCGATATTTACCAGTCGGGGGTTCCGGGAACGCCTTTGGGCAAAGTCCAGGGTGGCCGTCACCTGGAAATTTTCCTGACGCATAACCTGGGCCAGTTTGCGGGTGAGAAGGAAGTCCAGGGTCAGATTGCTTAAACCATATTGCCGCTTCAAGCCATTTTCCAGCCGGGACAGGTCGCAGATGTTGTCCCCCAAGGAGGCCGGGGGCAGGGGAAGAAATTTTTTCTGAAAGGCCGGGTTGTAAAGGCCCTGCTGCTTCAGGGCGCCGATGTCAATGGGACTGGGACGCAAAGACAGGCCGGCCCGCCTCCGGGTAATGGTTTTTTGGTCCAAAAGCGACTCGGGAGGAATGCGCACCACCACATCGGAGACCACCCGGCATTGACAGGCTTGGCGGTATCCCAGGTTCCATTCCTCCCGGCTGAGGAGGGTGCTTTCGGGACAGTCAACTTGACCTTCCTCCAGGAGTATGCGACATTTACCGCAAACCCCTTCTCCGCCGCAGGAGGCGTTGATGTGGACCCCGGCATTTAAGGCGGCCCGGAGGAGGTTTTCCCCTTCCTCCACCGTCACGGTAATCTCGTAAGGCTTGAAAAGGACCTTTTTCACCGAAGTCCTACCTTATCGTGGGGTCTGGTCAAAATGCCCCCTCTGACCCGGGGACCTGACTTTTTAAGTAGGTATTCTACCATAAGGACCAAAGTAGAAAATCATTAATTCGGCGTTCTGGAAGCTTTCCGCTTCTCAAAAGATATGGCCTCGGGTTCGCGGAAAAACAGGCTTGGGGAACTTTACCAGCTTCTCTACTCCGCCTTCGGGCCTCAAGGCTGGTGGCCGGGGGAAACCCCGTTTGAGGTGGCCTTGGGGGCCATTCTCACCCAGAACACCAATTGGCAGAATGTGGCTCGGGTGATCGCCCAGCTGAAAGCCGAAAACCTGCTGGACCCCCAGGCTTTGGGGGCCCTCCCCGAAGCCGAACTGGCCCGGAGGTTACGGCCCTTGGGGTACTACAACCTGAAGGCCCGCCGGCTTAAAAATTTCCTGACTTTTTTTGCCCAGCAGTTCGGCAATTCCATGGAGCGCCTGGCTGCCGAAGACTGGGAAAAGCTTAGGTCCAAGCTTCTAGAGCTAAACGGTATCGGTCCGGAAACCGCGGACAGTATCCTGTTGTATGCCCTGAACCACCCAAGCTTTGTAGTGGATGCCTATACTTTTCGCATCCTGAACCGCCATGGTTTGGTGGCCGACCCTTGTTCCTACGAGGAGTTGCGGCAACTGTTCATGGAGAATCTGCCTGTTGAAGTGCCTCTGTATCAGGAATTTCATGCCCTTCTGGTACGCCTGGGGAAAGATTTTTGCCGCCCCCGCCCACGTTGCTCCGGATGCCCCCTGGAGAACTGGCCTGCCATGGCCTCCTGAAGTCAATCCAGATTTGGAACAATTATTGCATTCAGATGGGGGCAAAGGTGAAGCTATGGCATACATCGGTGGAGACGGATATCTGGCGGCTTGGGCGGTGGGAGACCTGGAGGCAGACAGGTTGGCTGAGACCTCGGTTCTCCTTTTGGAGGCCCCCGAAGAGCAAAATGAGCCGGAAAACCCGGGAATTGAACCCACGGGCGGCTTTATCATCCAGGATTGGTTCGGCCCCTTTCTGTTGGGCCCTTCCAGCCGTTATCTCAGGGGTCGGTGCTAAACGGCCCCATACCCCAGGATGAGGTGGGCCGTAAAAGGGAAAAAAACTCCGGGTTATACCATAGCCCAGTCCAACCTGGGGCCTTCCTATTTTGATTTCTGAGATATCCAGCCGGGCAGTAGAGCGGCCGCTGCATTACCGGACTTCCCAAAAATCCAGGCAAGGGGCTTTTCTGTGGTTTTGACTGGCCCCAATGATCCCTCCTTGAGCCCTTTCTCATTCTGACAACCATTTTTGGGGGCAGGGAGCCGGGTTCCTCCTTCCTTTAAAGCGTTTTTCCCCCAAAGTTCGGGAAAAACATGGTAAGATGAGACGGAATTGGTTAATATCGTAAAATTTCACAGCATATGTGTTTCAAAATATGGACATTATCCGTCTGACCCGCCATAGTGCAGAGGAGCTTGTGGGGCGACTCAGAGAGGTCCCCCTCTTGCAACAGCCCGAGGTCCGGGTGTACGCCGAGGCTCTTATCTCACTGGAGTTTCTGCGTCCGGAGGTCCTGTCTCCAGCCCAGAACTATATCTGGCTTACAGAACTCAGAAAGGTACAGGAACTTCGCTGGAGTCTCCGGGACCACGGCGTGGACCTTTTCCGTCTGGATGGCTTTGTGACCTATACTGTGAGGCAAAAGGACGGCCGGGAGGAGACTTTCTGTGTCTATCCCCCCATTGTGGAGGAATCCATTGAGGCGGATGGCACCCTGGCCCTCATCATCAATGACGGCATGCACCGGGTATATCTGGCCCGGCTGGAATGGGTGGTGCCTCAGGTGGTTTACATACGGGGGGTGCCCAAGGAGTATCCCTACTACGCCTTTCCCCGGCCGGGGGGCTGGGAGGGAATTGACCTAGTGGCGGACAATCCCGATCCCCAAAAATACCTCAAGAAGTGCCATCGTTGCCGGGACAACAAACGCCTGTTCCGGGACTTTCAGGCGGTGTTTGCCAATGTGGGCCGCTCCCGCAGCGTCCTTCTCAATTCCGGCTGATTGACCTTTGGTCTTCCTTCTCGGAGGGCAAAGGCGCCCCCTGTTCCAAAGTCTGGGCCAGCTGGGCCGCCATTTTGCTGGCCAAGGTACCCATGTCCGGGGTGGGGCGGGGACGGGTTTCCACTACCATCAGACTGACAATGGGGCGGGGTCGGGCCCGCAGACTGTCACTGAGGCACCAAAGAAGGCGGCCGCTGTCCACTTCCACCACCCTCAGATCGAGTTGCAGGCCGGAAAGCCCCAGGGTGCCACCGTCCAGATAATAGGGGACTTCGCCCAGCACCAAAAGCTGCAAACGATGGCGCCGGGCCAGCTTCAGGGCCTCAGCCTCGGTGGTAAAAGGCTCCGGGATCAGCACCACTTCCTGAAAAGGTCGCCGGGCCAGAAGCTCCCGGTAAAAAAGCTGGGTAATTCCGGGGCCCACCTCCGGGATGTGGTCGGGACTGCGGAAATAAAGCACCCCTACCCGAGACAGGCGCAGATTCTCCACCCCAGGATGGGCAAAGATGCGCTCCTGCTTTACAATGATGGGCTTCGCCAAGGCGGGGGGGTTCCAGGAGGGGGCGGGAAAGGTGTCCACCTGAAAGTGGCTGCAGCCCAAGAGGCCGATAAGGATCGCTCCCGGCAAGCTTACGACCAGCTCTATAAAGCCCCGGCGTGTCATTGGTTTAAAACTCCACGATCCTCTGAGTCAGCAAAAGATCCCGCTTCCTAAACCGCCCCCGGCGGGTCCTGCGGTAAAGCCCCGGCGGCTTGTTGCCGATATGCTATTGCAATAACTGCGCCTGAAATGCGGTGAGCTCTATAGGAGGAAAAAACCGCGCTCCCCGGCGGTTCATTCCCTTGTAGAGAGCCTTTTCCTGGAGGAGGTCGCCTTGAGTCTCATCCTGCTCGGTATTTTTGTCGCAGTGGCCCTGATGGTTTTGGGGCAAAAATTTCCCCAACTTAAGGCCTACCGATGGTTCATCATCGTGCCTCTGATTCTGCTGGCAATTTTGGTGTCCATGGTCAAAATCGTCCCCCCCGGTCAGGTGGGCATCCTGATCCTGTTCGGCAAGATTCAGGGCAGCATTCCCGAAGGCCTGCACCTGGTGAACCCGTTGGTCTCCATGGAACTTATGAGCATCAGGACCCAGGAAATCTTCGAGCATGCGGAAGCCCCTTCCAAAGAGGGGCTTAATGTGTCGGTGGAGGTTTCCTGTCTGTTCCACCTGGATCCTATGGAGGCTGTCCGAGTTTATCGCACTGTTGGTCCTCTATACCGGGAGGTGGTGGTGAAGCCCCAGTTCCGCTCAGCCATCCGAGGGGTCACCGTGCGCCATGAGGCCAAGGATCTGTACACCTCCAGCCGGGAATTGATCGCCAACGAAATCTTCGAGGACCTGGCTGAGGACCTGAAAGGGCGGGGTATCGAGGTGGAAAAGATCCTGTTGCGCCGGGTGCAGCTGCCCCAGCTGGTGGTGGAGGCCATCAACTCCAAACTGGCTGCGGAGCAGGAGGCTCAGCGCATGCGCTTTGTCCTGGAAAAGGAAAAACAGGAAGCGGAGCGCAAGCGCATCGAGGCCCAAGGCATTCAGGACTTCCAGCGCATTGTCTCCCAAGGCATCTCAGAGCAACTCTTACGCTGGAAAGGGATTGAAGCCACCTCCCGCCTGGCGGATTCACCAAACACCAAAGTGGTGATTGTGGGGGGCCGGGACGGTCTGCCTCTGATTTTCAATGTGGGCGAGGAACCTAAACCCTGGAAAAAGGATTGACAAGGATGCGCCGGTGGATTTATTACTCAAGGCAGGATCCGGGTCAATTTTAGGGAAGGGAAAAAGACCCAAAGCCCCCACTCTTCCCAGAAAAGGCGATCCTTCTATGGACCCTGAAATAAGGCATGGCAAAGTTTGGGAAAAAGGGAAGGTTGCTACCCAGAATCGTCGGCCGAAAACAGGTGAGTGGTTGTGCCCTCCAGGTTGAATAACTTTTGGGGATTGGTGCTTATCGCCCTGGTTGTGGGCTGCCTTTCTCCGGAAACCGAGATTCCGCCGTTACCGCCGGCCCAGGTGCGTGACACCCTGGAGCATTGGAATCCTCAGTACTTTAAAGTCTTGGAATTTTACGGTCTGCACCAGCCGGCTTCTCCCAATACCCGGCTGGCTTACGTCCTGGCCAGCAATCCCAAGGAACCTTCCGCCAAGCCCACTTTGTATGTGGCCCAGTTTCAACTCTTGAGCCGCCCGGATGGTTCCCGGGCCTGGTTTCTCACCAGCCTGCTCAACCATTCGGGGGGCCTCACCCGCCGTCAAGGCTGGGACAATCTGCTTCTTCCCCTTAAAATCGGATCCCCTGCCTCCGGCAATTAAAAGGAAGATTGGTTTCCGATAAGGGCAACTATTGGGGGAAAATCATTTAAACCAGCTAGCTTAAGGGGCAGGAAAAAAATCCGGCTTGTCAGCCTAAAACGACCTTTGTCTTACAGGCCTTTCCCCGACTCCTTGATGGCCTCTTCCAGTTCTTCCTCCAAAATAGGAGGCAGTCCTTCGATCTTCACGGAGAGAAAGCCCCGGACAATGGTGGAGACGGCCTCCTCTTCGTCCAGGCCCCGGGCCATAAGGTATTCGATTTCTTCCTGGGCGATACGGCCCACCGCGGCTTCATGGGACATGTCCACCCCAGCAGCCTGGCCTTCCAGTTCGGGTATGGCATAGATAACCCCCTTGGGCGCCAGGATGAGACCGCGACACTCCAGGTGGGCCTTGACTTCCGGCACCAGGCCCACCAAGTGCCCGCGACTGACACACCGCCCTCCGGTGGAGAGGCTCCGGGCGATGACCTCAGCCCGGCTGTGGGCCGCCTTCAAGATTACCTGTCCCCCCACATCCAGTTCCGAGCCCGGATGGGCAATGAATATGGACTGTAGCCGGGCTACGGCTCCTTCTCCCGCCAAGGCCACGGTGGGATACATCTGCACGGTTTTCACCGGCTTAAGCAAGATATAATTGGAGATATAACGCCCTCCCTCCTCCACCAGGACCCCGGTGCGGGGCCTGACATGAATCTCCTCTGCCCAATTGTGAATCATGGTAAAGGTGAGAGAGGCCTCCCGGCGCACATAAAATTCTGAGACCCCGATATGCAGCCCGGAGCGCACCCGGGGGTGGGCGGTGCAACCGGTGATGATATGAAGATGAGCCCCAGGCTCCACAATGACCACATTGTGGACATGCTGGGAGAAGCGGTCGGTTCGGAGATAAAGACAGGCCTCCACCGGTTCCGCCACCTTGACTCCGGGCAGGGCCCGGATGAAGTAGCCGTTGTCCAAGGCCAGCTCCGCCTGGGCCGTGTATTTGTCGGCATCCACCGGCACCAGGTTCCAGAGATGGTCGGCCAGCCACTCATGGCGCTTTAGAGCCTCAGTGATGGGCAGGACTTCCACTCCCGCCTGCCGGGCCAGGCAATGGACCACCCGGGAATCGGCCTGAAGAAAGGTGCCGGCGTGTTCCTGGTCGGTGAGCTCGACGCCGGCTTTGAGAAGGTGCCGGCGTTCTTCCGGGGCGAACTGCTGGTAATCCGGATCATACTCCCAGGCCCCCCCTTCCCGGGAAAATGCCTCCAGGTCAAGGTCGGGGCCGAGAGGGGCTTTTTTCTGGAGACTCCTTTGAGCCCGTTCTTTTATCTCCCGCACTTTTCGCACTCCACATATCCATATTTTTTGATATGTTCCAGAATCTCCCGGGGGTGGCCGGAGCACAGGAGACGGCCGTCCAGCATGATATAGCCGGTGTCGGCGTTGAGATAATCCAGGATAAAGCCGGTATGGGTGATGATGAGCCCGGATTTGTCCCGGTGGGGCCGGCGCCGATCCTTTTGCAACAGCTTGCCGATGATGTCGCCCACCACCTGGAGACTTTCCAGATCCACTCCGGATTCCGGTTCATCCAACAGCACCATGTCCGGATCCTGGGCCAAAAGCTGCAGGAGCTCCGACCGCTTGATCTCCCCTCCAGAGAAGCCGTAATTGACCTCCCGCTCCAAAAACGGGGTGAAGTCGTAAGCGGCCGCCAAGGCTTGGTAGGCCACCCGGTCACCGGCGCAGGCCCGGAGAATATCACCGGTCTTTACCCCCCGGATGGTGGGGGGGCGCTGGAAGGCCAGCCCCAGACCCAGCCGGGCCCGCTCATGGGTGGGAAGTTCGGTAATTTCCTGCCCTTTGAAGAAAATCTTCCCCTGCTCCACCCGGTAACGGGAAAAGCCCATGATGGTCATAAGCAGGGTGGATTTTCCCGAGCCATTTTTGCCGAAGAGAATGTGGGTCTCACCCACCGGAATGGTCAAATTGATGCCTTTTAGCACCTCCCGGCCCTCGATGCTGACCCACAGGTCCTGAACGCTTAACATTTCCATCCGGCCGCCTCCCCCATAAAAAAGCCCCCAAAGTCTTACTTTGAGGGCTGGGTCGCACCTGTTATCAAAAGGCTGGATCTGTTGGTCTTGCTCAGTTAACCATCCAAAATTACTGCGCTTCCGGGGGAACCGGCATGGCTGGCAGCTTGGGGGCGTCCTTCTGATACTTTAGACCGAAAGCCCGCATCTGAAAGGCCTTGGGATTGAAAGCTTTGGTAAGGGCCACTTCCTCCGGAGTCAGTATCCGCACAATACCATACTGGTCCACAATGGCAAAACGCTCGCCCTTGGCCAAACAGGAATCCACCGTCTCTTCACCCTTAAGGTCTTGCTTGGATACGCACAGAAGTTTCTGCGCCATGGCACCGGAGGCGATGAACATCACCGCGACCACAGCCAGGATCAGGCCTACCACCAGTTTGGACCGCATATCTGTCCTCCTTCCTTAAAATTTACCCGGCTTTCCCCCCCTTGTGGATACCTGGAAAAGCCGTCACTACAATTTTTCTTCCATAGTATAAGCCTACTAAAGGCAAAGTCAACTTAAATTCTTTTCCCTACGCCAAAAATGTTCAGGGTTTTCAAGGCGGTCTGCACCCAGGACCCAGCCTGGTTAGACTGGTGGCCCTTTTGCCATTTTTTCTTGACGCCCAGGTTGCCCTTCCTCTATAAAGAATATTGACTCTTTTTTTTGACGGAGATTGTTGGCAAATTCACAATATTTGAACAAAATTAAGGGAAAAATAGGTGGAAAGGCCTATGGCTGCGAAAAAACAAGGTAATCAGCCCGTTGGAGCCGTGATGGTGGTAGGCGGTGGCATCGCCGGGATGCAGGCCGCCCTGGATCTGGCCAACTCGGGGTATCTGGTTCATTTGGTGGAAAGGAAGCCGGCCATTGGTGGGGTCATGTCCCAGTTGGACAAGACCTTTCCCACCAATGACTGTGCCATGTGAATTATCTCGCCCAAGCTGGTCGAGGTCGGCCGGCACATTAACATAGAGATTCACGCTCCGGCCCAGGTCCTGGGGATCACCGGTGAGCCGGGCAATTTTTCCGTGAAGCTCAAGGAAATCGCCCGCTATATCGACATGAATAAATGCATCGCCTGCGGTCTCTGCGCCGAGAAGTGCCCCAAGAAAGTTCCTGATGAATACAATGCGGGCCTTTCCAAACGGAAAGCTGCCTTCCTGTCCTATGCCCAGGCGGTTCCTCCCAAATATGCCATTGACCGGGCCGAGTGCCTTTATTTCAAAAAAGGCGGCAAATGCAAAGCCTGTGAAAAGTTCTGCCCCACTCAGGCGGTGGACTTCTCCCAGGCGGATGTGGAAAGGGACATCCCGGTAGGGGCAGTGATTCTGGCCACCGGCTTTAAGCCTTATGACCCGTCCCGCTACGCCGCCTATCATTACGCCGCCTATCCCAATGTCATCACCAGCATGGAGCTGGAGCGCATCCTGGCGGCTGCCGGCCCTTTCCAGGGGCATCTGGTGCGACCCTCGGACCACAAGGAACCCCGGAAGATTGCGTGGCTCCAGTGTGTGGGTTCCCGGGACCTGAACCATTGCGACAACAGTTATTGCTCGGCGGTTTGCTGCATGTACGCCATCAAAGAGGCCATCATTGCCAAAGAGCACAGCCACGAGCCATTGGATACTGCCATCTTTTTCATGGACATGCGCACCCCTGGAAAGGACTTTGAAAAGTATTATTGGCGGGCCCAAGATGAATTTGGGGTGCGCTTTGTCCGCTCCCGGGTGCACACGGTGGACCCGGTGCCCGGCACCGATGATGTGGCCATCCGCTATATTTCCGAGGACGGACAGCTTCGCACCGAAGTCTTCGATATGGTGGTCCTATCCGTGGGTCTGGAAGTGGATCCCCAGGTTAAGGAACTGGCGAGGACCCTTAAAGTGGACCTGGGGGAAGGGAGCTTTGTGAAAAACTCCTCCTTTGCCCCGGTCGCCACCAGTCAGCCGGGCATCTATGTGTGCGGCGCTTTTCAGGGGCCCAAGGACATTCCCCAATCGGTGATGGAAGCCTCGGCGGCGGCGGCTGCCGCCGGAGAGCTGTTGTCTCCGGCCCGCTATTCCCTGGCCCGCAAGAAGCCCACCGTGGAAGAACGGGACGTCACCCAGGAAGTGCCCCGCATCGGAGTGTTCGTCTGTCACTGCGGGGTCAACATCGCCAGTGTGGTGAACGTGGAGGCGGTGCGGGATTACGCCAAGACGCTTCCCTATGTGGAACATGTGGAAAATACCCTGTTCGCCTGCTCCCAGGACGCTCAGGGGCTTATCAAGGAGCGTATCCGGGAGCATAATTTAAACCGCATCGTGGTGGCTTCCTGCACCCCCAGAACCCACGAACCCACCTTCCAGGAGACCATCAAGGAGGCCGGCCTGAACCGTTTCCTCTTTGAAATGGCTAATATCCGGGATCAGGGTGCCTGGGTCCATCAGAATGAACCGGAGGCGGCCACCAAACGGGCCATGGACCAGGTGCGCATGGCGGTGGCCAAGGTGGCCTTGCAGCCGCCTTTGCGGGAGTTTGACCTGCCCATCACCAAGGTGGGACTGGTGGTGGGCGGCGGAGTGGCCGGAATGGAGGCCGCCTTGGGCCTCGCCGGTCAGGGCTACCAGGTCCACCTGGTGGAGAAAAAAGACTTCCTTGGCGGACACGCCCTGAAGCTGAACCATACCTGGAAAGGCGAACCCGTAAGACCCTATGTGGAAGACCTCATAAATCGGGTGCAGAACCATCCCCTGATTCAGGTTCATTTGAATGCCGAAATTACCCAGGTGAAGGGCTTTGTGGGCAACTTCACCTCCACCATCGCCACCGAAGGCCGGGAAGTGGACATCCCCCATGGGGTGGCCATCATTGCCATCGGCGGACATTCCTACAAGCCCAAAGAATACTTATACAAAGAGAATCCCCGGGTCCTCTTGTCCCTGGAGATGGACCAAGCCCTGCGGGAAAAGAACCCCTTGGTCACTGAGGCCCAGACCGCCGTTTTCATCCAGTGCGTGGGCTCCCGGGAACCGGAGCGGCCCTACTGCAGCCGGGTGTGCTGCAGTCATTCGGTGGAAAGCGCCCTGGAGCTGAAAAAGCTCAACCCGGACATGGAGGTTTTCATCCTTTACAGGGATATGCGCACCTATGGGCTGCGGGAAAACCTTTACAAAGAGGCCCGGGAGAAAGGGGTGGTGTTTATCCGCTATGATCTGGAGAACAAGCCCCAGGTGGAGGCCTTACCGGATGGGCGCCTGAAGGTTTCGGTGACAGATCCCATCCTGGGTCTCCCCATCAGCATAACCGCGGATGTTTTGACCCTGGCCACTGCCATTATCGTCAAGGACCAGGAAAAACTGGCTACCCTGTTCAAGGTGCCCTTGAACAACGAGGGATTTTTCCTGGAGGCCCACATGAAACTTAGGCCGGTGGATTTTGCCACCGACGGAGTCTTCATTGCTGGCTTGGCCCATTATCCCAAGCCCATGGATGAAGCCATCGCCCAAGCCAAGGCGGCAGCTTCCCGGGCGGCCCTAGTCCTCGCTCAGGACGCCATCCGGGCCGGGGGCGTGGTGGCCCACATTGACCCCGAGCTCTGTGTGGGCTGCCAGGCCTGTGTGGGGGTTTGTCCCTTTGGGGCCATCAGCTATGTGGAACGGGAGGATGTCTGCGAGGTGAACCAAGCCCTTTGCAAGGGCTGCGGCACCTGTGCAGCCAACTGCCCCTCGGAATGCATCACCTTGTTCGGTTTTAGCCACAAACAGATCTACACCCAGGTGGACGAAGCCCTGGCCGAGTTGGAAGAGGCCCTGGAAGAGGCAGCCGGCGCCTAGGGGTAATCAAGTCCAGCAAACGGGGAACCAAATATGGCCGACAAAGAGTTTGAACCAAAAATCATCGGATTTTTCTGTAACTGGTGCACTTACGCCGGGGCGGATCTGGCCGGGGTCAGCCGTCTGCAATACCCCCCCAATATCCGGGTCATCCGGGTCATGTGTTCCGGGACGGTGTCGCCCCACCATGTGCTTCGGGCCTTCCAGAAGGGCGCAGACGGCGTTCTGGTGGGAGGCTGCCATATCGGGGATTGCCATTACCTCAAAGGCAATTACATGACCATCAAACGCATGCGTTTCTTACAGGACCTGCTGAAATTTATCGGACTTGAATCGGAGCGCCTTCATCTGGAGTGGATCTCCGCCGCCGAAGGGCCAAAACTGGCCCAAACTGTAAGGGATTTTACCGAGAAGATCCGAAAACTCGGACCGTCTCCCCTGAAACGGGCCAAATTGGCCGCCTGACCACCCAATTTTCTCAAAGGACAAGCTCATGGAAAGGCTGCGCGCAAAGGTCAAAAAACTTTTGGAAGAGAAAAAAGTGGCCGGTTATTTGGGCTATAAAATGGTGGAGGGTCACCCCTTGCCCCATTTGTTTACCTTGGAAAACCTCGCTGAACTGGAGCAAAGCATCGTGGCCCCAGGAAACGCCCGCTATCCCCTGGATAAGCTGCTCCAGGTGCTGGCAGCCCGTTATCCCGAGGCCTCCTTTGCCATCCAAGTGCGGGGCTGCGATGAACGAGGGCTGAACGAGCTCTATAAATGGGGCCAGCTTGACCCGGAGAAAGTGGTGCCGGTGGGGGTGGCCTGTCCCCAGGAACAGGCGGACTATTGTGAATGTCCCGGACCCTGGCCCTCAGTCATTGATTATGGAGAAAAATGTAACCCCGTGGCGGTCAGCCGCCGGGTCCAGCAGGTGGACGCCTTGCCCCAATCCCAGGCCTTCGAGGAATGGCTGGGTCACTTTGCCAAATGTATCAAATGTTACGGTTGCCGGGATGTCTGCCCCATGTGTTTTTGCAAGGAGTGCAGCCTGGAACACCCGGAACTCATGAGCACCGGCAAGGTTCCCCCTGATACCATTTTCCAGCTGGTGCGGGCCATCCACATGGCCGGACGCTGCATTGACTGCGGCCTTTGCGAGGAGGCCTGTCCCGCCGACATCCCCCTTAGGGTCCTATACAAAAAGGCAAACGAGCTGGTGAAGGAGCTGTTCGGTTATGAAACCGGCTCTCCGGCTACCGGCCCCTCTCCCTGGCGATTTCTGGGGGAGGAAGTCACCTTGGAACCCAAACCCCTTTAAACTTAAGGTCCACTCCCTTCAAGATCGGGGGCGGCCCTGGTGGCCGCCCCCTATTTTTTAACCTCTCATTTTTTCGGATTTTTTTCAGACCGGTGGGGCAAGGCTTTTGACTCACCCCGGATAAGATAAACCGGATTTTCCTGATATTTTCAGGGATTGAGGGATTTTCCTCCTTCCCCGCCTGCTATTAAAAGAAAGCTTTTCGCTGCAGTGGATCACACTTTTTCGGGCAGGACCCTGTATTTGTGACTGTAGCGCGGATCCTCCACCACGATCTGTCGCCCTCGGCGCCTTTTTAGATCAATCACCACGGGACCCATGAGATTCGCCGTCATTTCCTGAGGCCTCCCCGGAGGTATGGTCAGGATCACTAGGATTTTCATATCCTCCGGGCTTTCCGGTTTCATTTCCTCTATGACCCTGGCAAGCTGGGGCGGGCGATATTCAGGCAAAAGACAAAGTGGGTCAGTGACCACAAAGGCCAGATCGGGATTGTCCAGACACTGAAGCCAGAGAAACGGTGACTCCCGTTGATGCTCAATTAAAATATAGCGATGATATTGGCCAAATCCCAATAGACCAGGTTCCAGTAGAATGACCTGGTCCGGTCTCACCTGAATAACCCCGAAATGGCGCGTCGTTATACTCATGGTGCTGGTTTCGGCAGAGGGGGTGGAAAAATTTTTAGCCATAACTCCTATTCCCGTTTCCAGAGTTTGGCGAGCTGGGTCACATCGACACCGCGGGCCTCGGCCGCCTGCAGGTTTTCCTCCTGGATGCGCCGGTAGATTTCTTCCCTAAGCACCACGACGTTGGCCGGAGCCTCGATTCCCAAGCGGATCTGTTTGCCCCTGACTTCCAAGATGGTAATCCGAATGTCATCCCCAATAAAGAGACCCTCGCCGATTTTCCTGGTCAAGATTAGCAAGGTTACCTTCCTGGCAGATATTCTTTGGGCTTCCAGGCCAAAATTGCCTGACCCTTATAAATTTAATTTGGGTCAAAGAAAGGTCCACTTCTTTGAGGGAAAAGGCCAGGGACCATGGGCCCATTCCCCCCACTCCCACCGCTTAGGTCTGGGTTTGGTGGTCTTGGTTCTCCCTGCTGGTAATCACGGTTATTTTTGATTTTACTTTAATAAAAAAACTGAAAACCGCAAACCTAAAAATGAAGAGGAGTTTGGGGAGACGGAAGGAAAGGTGATCCCCGGCTCTCTCCTGCAATTACCAGATATTCTGCCCTTGATAATCCATCAAACCTTTTAACAAAATCATAATTTATTTAATTTAAGTTAATTTAATTTATATCTGGCCGTTTAGCCATAAATGATACTAAGACAGGTGATGAATCTTATAAATAATCCATCAAGCTTAAGCCCATTACTTTGGTGGCTGACACCAATGCCGCCTGATAGGCGGTTTCCTTGGTTTTAAGAAGATTTACGGCCTCCACCATATCAGTGTCCCCCCGGGTGCTGATCTGCTGTGTGAGTTCATTTTTCAGGGTGGCAAACAGGTTTTCCTTTATGGAAATTCGGTCCAAAGAGGCCCCCAATCCTGCCAAAATGGAAGTAAGGTGAGTTTCATAAGACCGAAGGTTTTCAAGGGCCTCTCCCACTCCTGCCACATCATTGCCTTCTAGATAGCTTTTAAGTCGGGAAAGTATTTGGAAAAGGTCGTTAGGACCCTGGTCCCCCCCCACTGTCTCATTTCCCAGCCGGTTTATCGCCAAGCGACTGTGAGAGCCCACGGCTATTTCAAAAGAATGATCGTCCCCCTGATATTCTATCTCCTGATAAACCGGAATCAAAATCCGGTCCCCGGCCGTCCAGGAGCCTCCCAGAGTCACTTCCGCGCCATCTCCTAAGGCTATTGGCCCTGCGGGAATGGTGGAGGTCGCCGACCAGGTTTGCCCTCCATCCCTTGAGACCCTATAAGTTCCCACCCCGGTGCCCCCGTCGGAGACGATTTCCACCAGAAAGGTGCAACTGGCGCTACCGGTGTAGGTGCCCCCGGAAGTTGCGGTCCCGGCGGAGCCCGGCTTGAGTCGCAAAACCGGAGATTGTATTTCCCAATCCCCGGTCACAAAAGGCGGGGTATCGGTGCGAAATCCCCCAAAAATATAATGGCCGTTAAGGCTAGTATTCCCCATTTGCATGATTTCCTCAATATATCCCTGTACCTGTTGGGCGGCGGCCTGGCGCTGGGCCGCGTTATAGGTGCCGGAGGCCATCTGATTGGCCAGGGCCATCGCCGCCCGCACCATCTCCTCAATATGTTCCAAAGCGGATTCGGTCAGGCTTAACCAGCTTTTGCCGGTTATCAGATTCCGTTCAAATTGCTGGGTCTGACTGCCTTCCCGATATAAACCCAGAAGGGCCCCCACCTCCACCGGATTGTCGCTGAGTTTCTGATACTTTTGTCCGGAGGCAATGCTCGCATTTAATTTTTGCAAATCCTCTGCCAAATTTTGCAAGTTTCCCTGAATATTTCGAAAGATGGTGGGCATGGTCACCCGCACTGTCAGTTCTCCTTATTTTTTAATAGTCAACAGGGTCTGATAAAGCTCGTCGGCCGCGGTAACCAGCCGGGCGGCAGCCTGATAGGCCCGTTGAAATTTCACCAGATTGGTTAACTCCTCGTCCAGGGACACTCCCGAGACCGCATCCCGCATCTGGGTGAGCTGCTCTACCAAACCCTGGTAAAAGGACTTTTGACTGGCAGCCTGTTGGGCTTCCAGTCCCAAATCCGAGACCAGCTTCTGGTACCAGGCTGCAACGGTCAACCCCTCGGAGCCCACGGCGGTCCCTTCGAGGGCTGCCAAGGCCAAGGCATTGCGGTTGTCCCCCACGGCATGGGCGCCAGAGGCATCTATCAGGCCAGCGGCAATAAATTGAGGCTGGTTCACCAATAAAGGATTTACTTCAAAAGTATAGGCTTTGTCTCCCGTGAAAAAGGTATTGACCCCCAGGGCGGCCAGTACTTGGCTGGTATCTTGGGCGAAGCCGAAGGTGTACGATGGGGAATTTGCTTCGATTTTAAGGCAGTTATTTTCTATGGAGGCGGTTATATAAGGGTTCAGGGCTGGATCGCTGTTGATCGCAGCCACCAGGTCGTTTAGGGAGAAGCTTGGGTCCAAAGCAATGGTGCTAGTGGATATGGGGGATCCCTGGTCATCCACAAAAATCTGGAAAGAGCCGCTGACTATCCGGTCTCCAAAAGGCAACCCGGCGCTATCAAGGCTGGCCGCAGGATCATCGACGGCATAAGTTCCGGTGATTTGGGAAAAAGAGGTAAGTCCCACTCCCTGGGTATGTTGGGAATTCACCAGGAAAATAAATTCTTGGGCTAATTGGTCCAGTTCTTGCTGAAAGGATGGGATGACTACATCCCGCATTTCTATAAGAGCTGTGAGCTTGCCGCCGGCCAGGATGTCAGTGGTGATGTGTTTTACGGTGCCCCCAGGGCCGTTCCAGTGTAAGTCCACCGAGCCGTCCGGAGCCAGTTCATAACTCATTTCCCAGGAGGACACTCCCTCCACCAGGGGCAGACCATTGATTAGGGTGACATTGATGGTACCTTCTCCCGTGGCGAAGGTTCTGATCCCAATCAGCTGGGCCAGCTTGGAAATCTCCAATTGGCGCTGGTCTCTCAGATCATTGGCGGTGCGGCCGTTGGCCTCGGTCTCCACAATCTCTCGATTAAGCCGGGCAATGTTGGCCGCGTGTTCATTGATTTCCTCCAGGGCGGGCCCCACCTGCTGGAGCAGGCTCAGCCGTTCCTGCACCAGTTGGTCGGCTTTGAAACTGAAGGCCTCGCACAAGGAAATGGCTTTAAAGACCAAGGCCTGTCGCTCCCCATAACCTGAGGGGTTGTCGCTTAAATCCTGCCAGGCCGCCCAGAACTCGCTCAAGAGGTTATTAAGGTTGGCTTCCTGGGTTTCGTTGAAAAATGCCGCCACCTGTTCCAGAGCAGCAGAACGGGTCTGATAATCCATCAGGGTGGAGGTTTTCTCGTCAAGACGGGCAGTGATGAAAGGGTCAAAAGCCCGCTCAATGCCCTGAACCTTTACCCCGGTCCCCATAGGGCCGTAGGGGGTGGGCACGGTTATGCCGGTTGCGAATTCCACCCGTTGCCGGGAATAACCCGGAGTGTTCACATTAGCCACATTATGGCTGGTAACCTCCACCCCTACCTGTTGGGCTGAAAGGGCCCGGGCGGCAATATCCAAGATGCTGTTGATCCCTGACATGTTTTTTCCCGCTCCTGGGTATAGTGGCGGGATTTCCTCCTCAGACGTGACGGTGAAAGAAGGAGGTTCCCGGAAATGTCTGCACCTTACCGCCCCCCTGGTACATTCCGGGGGAGGCAGCGTTAAGCTGAAAGAGGAAATCCTGGATTACTTCAAGGCCCGCATTTATCAAACTCAGGTTACGCCTCTGGCGCTGGGCGATTTGGTTTTGAAGCTGCAAAATCTCCGGGGTTTCCTCTCCGGCCGCGGTAACCTGGCGGTCACCCCGCAATCGGGAGAGTTTGGTGAGGATTTCCTCTTTCCTGCGGGCCAGAGCGAGGATAGCCTCCTCCTGGGCTTGAATCAAGGCCAGCCACTCCTCCTCCAAGCAGTCAAGGAGCTGCTGGTACAGAGGGATTTCTGGCTCCAGGGGAAGATCCTGGGAGTTTGGCGTCGGTTGCTGCATGGGAGTTCTCCGGTGCCTGAGGCATGGTTTTAGGGGTCAGTTGGGTTAACAGGGTCTGGGCCAAGTTCAGGCCGCCGCCCGCCGCCAAAGCCCGGGTGAAGTGCTCTTCCGCCAGACCCTGATAACCTTTACCGCTTTGCTGCTTGGGGGCAATGGTTTCCACCAGGGAGCGGCGCATTTGTTTAAGAAGGTGGTTGATAAAAAGGGCTTCCAGTTCCATAGCGGCCTGGGTCAAAAGGCGTTTTTCCTGAACAGGATCATTAAAGGCCTGGCTGAGGTGTCCCAGGGGACTCAAGCCTTTAAGTCCGGTGGGACCGGAAGGCAAAAGCTGGCCGGAAGCGGAAATTGGCATATCAGATAATCTCCAGTTCAGCTTGCAGGGCGCCGGCTGCCTTGATGGCTTGCAAGATGGCGATGAGATCCCGGGGGGTCACTCCGATGGCATTCAGGGCCTGGACCACCTGCCCGATGCTCACCCCTTCCGGCAGCACCATGAGGCGATTTTCCCCCTCCCGGACGGTGATGGAGGTGTCAGGAACCACAGTGGTTTCGCCCCGGGAGAAGGGCAAGGGCTGGGAAATTCTGGGCCGTTCCTTGATGTGGACCATGAGATTGCCGTGGGCAATGGCCACGGTGGACAACCGGACATTGGCTCCCATGACCACGGTGCCATTTTTTTCGTCCAGGACCACTTTGGCCACGCTGTCCGGGGTGATCTCCAAGTTTTCCAGGGCGGCCAGAAGATTCACGGTTTGGCCTTTGTATCCCGGAGGCAATTTGATGTTGATGGTGCCGCCGTCTTGGGAGACGGCGTAACTCCCCCGGAGGAAGCGGTTGATGGCGGCCACCACTCGTTGGGAGGTGGTGAAATCCGCCTCATGCAGGGCCAGGGTGAAGCTGTCTTTGCCCAACAGGTCCAAGGGGATTTCCCGTTCCACTGTCGCTCCGCTGGCAATGCGGCCGACAGTGGGGTGGTTTTTGGTGACCCCGCCACCCGCCTGACCGCTGGCAGCAAACCCACCCACGGTAACTGGACCCTGGGCCAGGGCATAAACCTGCCCGTCTGCTCCCTTCAAGGGGGTGAGGAGGAGGGTGCCGCCCTGCAGGCTTTTGGCGTCCCCCAGGGAGGAGACCATGACATCAATTTTGGAACCTACTCGGGCAAACGGCGGGAGTGTGGCGGTGACGGCCACCGCGGCAATGTTTTTCACCTTCACCTTATCCCGGGAGACATTGATTCCCAATTGCGAGAGCAGATTGGCCAGTTCCTGGGTGTTGAAATCCACATTAGTGCCGTCGCCGGTGCCGTTTAAACCCACCACCAGACCATTCCCAATGAGCTGATTGGGGCGACTGCCCTTGAAACTGGCGATATCTTTCAGACGGGTGGGCCAGGCAGAGGAGGCCAAAGGTCCGAGAAGCAGAAGCAGGGCGGCACTGAGACGGACTCCCAGACGCCACAGTTTCAGCCTGGCGGAAGGGCGGGAGAAGCTGTCCAGTTCCGGTGCCATAATATCACCCCACCTAATCAAAAGGGCCAGATATGGTCAAAAAGCCGGTGTAACCAGCCGACCCGCTGTTTGTCGGAGACCACTCCCACTCCGGAGATTTCCAGACGGGCCTCCGCTACTTTGGTGGAGGGAACTATATTGTTCCGGTCAATGTCCTGGGGTCGGACAATGCCGGTGAGAGTCACCACCTCCGTTTCGTTGTTGACCCTGAGATGGCGCCGGCCCTGGATGACCAGGTGGTTATTGGGCAGCACCTGAACCACTCGGGCTGTCAAATAGGTGGTGAAAGAACTCTGGCGTTCGGTTTTGCCCTCCCCCTTGGAGGTGTTGCCCAAGGTGGCCTCCAGGGCGGTGTCGGTATTTACTGTATTATCGGTAAAGGACTTCATGGGAAAGCTTAGGCCGAATAAGGAGGCGATGCCCACTCTCATGCCGGAGTCCTTGCCCACCTGGGTGGTGGCCAACTCACTGGCCTTGGCGGATTCGGTGATGCTGATGGTCACCAGATCTCCTACATTGTAGGCCCTGGTGTCAGCCACCAGACCGTGGGGCAGGCGGGGACTCCAGAGGGACCCTTCCTCCGGCGGAGGTGTGGGCGGTAAAGGCGGAGCCACCAAGGGAAGGTCCGAAGGGTGACGGGCGTTGCGGTTAAGGCCCCCACAACCCATTACCAAAAGGAGGATAATTCCCCAACAGCCAAATTTTCGGGAAAACCCGGGTTTCATAATTTGACTCTCACCGTCTTGGCATCAATGACCGACCCCTGGAATTCCTTTTTGCTCTTGGGGTTCAGGAGCCTGATGGTTTTTCCCGGATGGCCCTGTTCCTGGGCCACGCCCTTGGTGGAAATTTCCAGGCCGTCCTGTTCCAGGACCACGGTGACCTCATCGCCCCGTTTGATAACTGGCTGATGGCTCAGATGGCGGCTGGTAATGATTTCCTGGGGACCCACATTTCGGCATAAGGTGCGGCCGATGACCTGGTCAGGGGAAATGAAAAATTCCCCGGCATTCAAGCCGGTGACGTCCCGCCGCAACACCTGGACATCCCCGGGGCCGATGATCTCCTGGGATTTCAGAGGCCGGGTGGCGCACACCACCTGACGCTCCACCCTTACCTTGCCGCTCACCTTAATCCGCTTCAAGGTCTGTCCCCCATGCAGAACCACCATTTCCAGGTTGACATCACCCACCAGTTTGCCGGAACGGGGGGGAAGGGCCTCCAAAGTAACCTGGGCGTCGGGGAGGATCACCGCCTCTTCCAGGGGAAACACCTCAATCAGGAGATTGGCGGCCGGATAAGGATTATGTTCCTGGACATAACGCCGGAAGGTCTTGGCCACCTCCTCTCCAGATAGCAGCACCCCCGTCTGCCGCACCTGAATGGCGGGAGGTAGAGGCACTCCCTCAAAAAACCCTGCCAGACCCATCTGGGCCAGTCGGAATTTTAGAAATTCCTGGGTCAAGGTATAGAGCTGACCGGGGGGAGGAGCCGACCAGATCAAGGCGGCCCCGCATTTTTGCTGAAGCTCTGGGTCCAAGTCCGCCAGGTGGCCCAGGGTAATATACTCCCCGGCCACCTGGGCCTCGCTTTTAAACACCGGTGTCCCATGGGCCGGGTCGGCGGCCAGCAAAAGAAGGATAAGCCCCCACAGCCAGAAATTCAGACGACATTTGCGCATGCCGAGGCCTCCTTACTTAGGTCTTCAGGTGGTAAGCCCGCTCCATCATGGCGTCGGCCGTCTGGATGGCCTTGGAATTGAGCTCATAGGCCCGCTGAGCGATGATCATGTTGACCATCTCTTCCACCACATTGACATTGGAGACCTCCAGGTATCCCTGGGCCAAGGTCCCCACGCCGTCCACTCCCGGGGTCCCCTCGATGGGGTCACCGGAGGCTTCGGTGGGTTGAAAGAGATTCCGTCCCACACTGCTCAGGCCCGCCTGGTTGGGAAAGGTGTAAAGGCTGAACTGGCCGGTGGATAAAGGTTTGTTGTCCGGACCGAAGCAGGTGATCTTGCCGCCGGTGTCCACGGTGATGTAAGTAGTCTGGGGCGGGACGCTGAATTCCGGCTGAGGCCGGTCGCCATTGGGGGTGGTGAGGAAGCCGTCTTTGTCGATTTTGAAGGAACCGGCCCGGGTGTAATATTCCACCCCGTTGCTCAGGACCTTGAAAAAGCCTTTGCCTTCAATGGCCAGGTCCAGCTCATTTTCGGTGTGGACATAATCCCCCTGGGAAAAGATTTTGGCGATGCCCACGGGTCGCACGCCCAAACCCACCTGTTGGCCCACCGGCATCTGACCGCCCCCGGGCAGCTCCCCCCCCGCTTGGCGGATGGTCTGGTACACCAGATCCTCGAAGTCGCCCCGGCTTTTCTTGAAACCGGTGGTGTTCACGTTGGCCAGGTTGTTGGCAATAATGTCCAGACGCAACTGTTGGGCCCCCATACCGGTGGCCGCCGCAAACATTCCGCGAAACATGGGCAACTCCTCAGCTTATTAGGTTATCTGACCGATTTCCTCCACCACCTTGCGGTCACTGGCCGCAAAGGTTTCCAGCACCTTCATATAGGATTCGAAACGCCGCTGCAGATCAATGAGGGCCAGGGTTTCGGCCATCAGGTCCACATTGCTCTCCTCGACGTTTCCCTGGATTACCCGGGTGTTCTTGGCTTCCATTTCCTCCCCCGCCTGGGGGCCGGGAAGAAAATAGGTCTGCCCCTCCGGGAGCAGGTCCTGAGGGTTGGGGAACTCCACCACCAGGATCTGATCGCCCAGATTGTTGTCCAAATGGATGCCTCCCTGTTCATCTATGGTGAATTTTTGGTCCCGGGCGTCCAGGGTAATGGGACCATTTTTCCCCAGCACCTGGTAACCTTCCTTGGTCACCAGCTGGGACTGGGGGGACAGATGAAAAGTCCCATGCCGGGTGTACCGGACGCCCCGGGGTGTCTGAACCTTGAAATAACCGGGGCCCTGGAGGGCCAAGTCGGTGTCGTTGCCGGTTTCATGGAGGGCCCCTTGTCCCAGATCCCGACTGCGGACATCCACATAGGCCGCCGGCTCCTCCAGATCAGCAGGCCAAGCGCCGCTTGGGGGCAGGCGCCAGAGATTAAGCAGCTCCCGCTTGAAGCCCACAGTACTGCTGTTGGCCAGGTTATGGCTGACCAGTTCCAATTCCCGGCTGGCCCTGATCCCCATGTAGGCTGCCATTTTCATGCCCACGTGCATTTCTACCTCCTGGTCTTCGGAGCCGGTTTGCCAAGAGGGCTAGCATAGTCTGTGCCATTAAATAAACCATTGATTTTTCATATATAATTGTCATGGATAGTTTTCCTTGCCGGAAAAAAATGCCTAGAGAAAGAGTTTCAGGAATTTTGGGAGAAAAGAGGAAAGACTTACCCGCCGGTGGGACCAAGCTTTATAAAGGAGCCTGGTATTCGCCAGCCGGGGCAATTACCTTGAAAAACCCAAAGGAGCAGGGTATTTTACGAGCATGGAGGAGATGCTGCAAAAAGGCGCCAGATGGCAGGAGGCGGCTGCCGTCCTTGAGGAAGGGAGCCGGGAGGTCCATTTCTATGGCCTCAATCCATCCTCAGCCGCCTATGTTCTCAGCCAGCTGGCAAGGAGCCTCAGGCGCCCCCTTATCTTGGTGACTCCCGACGGAGACACTGCGGCCAATTTCCTTAAGGACTTGGAGTTCTTTGGGTCCGGGGCTGACCTGACCTCCGGGGGCTGGTCCCGGCTGCGGGAGTTTCCGGCCCATGACCTGGTGGCCTTTCAATCCCTGGAACGGGATGCGGAGGTCAGCGCCGCCCGGTTGGCCGCCGCCTACTTGGTCCTGAAAACCCGGGAGATCTTCATCCTGGTGGCCCCGGCGGCGGCTCTCCGGCAGAAACTGCCTCCCCAGGATCGGTTGGCAGAGGCCTGTCAGTATCTGGTGGCCGGGGAGGATATCAACCGGCAGGCCTTCCTTAATAAACTTCAGATGGGCGGCTACGAACGGCGGCCTTTGGTGGAGGAGCGGGGGGAGTTCAGTGTCAGAGGGGGGATCATTGACCTGTTCCCGCCCCTTTATGAGCAGCCGGTACGCCTGGAATTTTGGGGGGACACCCTGGAATCCCTGCGTTTTTTTGACCCTTCCAGCCAGCGTTCCCAGAAATCCTTGGAAGAACTGGTGATTTTACCGGTAAGCGAGGTCTACCTGGACGAGGCTGCCCGAAAACGGGCCCTTATGGGCCGGCGCCGGCGGCAAGACCCCCACTTTTGGCAGAAGATTCAGGAAGGCCTCCATTTCCCTGGGATAGAGCGCCACCTGGCAGAGTTTTACCCGGAAACCCAGACTTTGTGGGACTATCTCCCCCCAGAGACCTTGGTAGTGGAATGGGATCCCTTGAATCTGGATCAGGCCCTGAAAAACCTGGAACAGGAGACGGCCAAGGAACCTTCCGGCTGGCTGGATGACCGGCCGTGGTCAACCTCTCGGGGGGCTTTGGCCACCGTGTTCTGCCACCTACTGCCCCTGGGGGAGGTGGCGGCGAGGCGAAGTTTCTTTTTCCAGGTGCGGAAAAATGATGGTCTGGCCCAGGAACTGTCCCGGGAAGGAGGTGAGGATCACCGGTTAATCCCGCCTTTGACCCGCCGTCTTTTGGCCTGGCAGGACCTGGGCCTGCATGTAGTGCTGGTCTGCCGGAACCGGCATCGGGCTGAGCGCCTGAGGGAGCTCCTTCAGGGGGAAGGGTTGACGGCGGAGCTTAATTTTAGTCCCGAGTGGGAAGCACCCCGGCGGGTGGAGGTCACCGTGGGGGAGATTTCGGGGGGCTTCCGCTTTTTGGCCGGGGGCTTGATAATCCTCACCGAGGATGAAGCGTTGGGCTATCGGCCCGAGGGCCGCCGCCGCCGGGACATCCGTCCCCCCCAGCACCTCACCTCCCTGGAGGATTTGCAGCCGGGGGATTTTGTGGTCCATGTGGATCACGGCATCGGCATCTACCGGGGACTGGTCAAGCTTGAGGCAGCAGGTGCGGTCAACGACTTCCTGGAACTGGAATATCAGGGGGGTGACCGCCTTTTCCTGCCGGTGGATCGCCTTCATCTGGTGCAAAAATACCTGGGGGTGGAGGGCGTCAGCCCCAAAGTGGACAAATTGGGGGGCAAGTCCTGGGAACGCACCAAGGGCCGGGTGAAAAAGGCAGTGGAAAAGATCGCCCGGGAACTGGTGGAACTCTATGCTGCCCGGCGGGTGCTGCCGGGCCAGGCCTTTTCCCCGCCGGATTCCGTATACCGGGAGTTCGAAGCCAGCTTCCCGTATGAGGAGACCCGGGACCAGCTACAGGCCATCCAGGATGTACTTGACGACCTGCGGGAGCCCAAGCCCATGGACCGCCTGATTTGCGGGGACGTGGGCTACGGCAAGACCGAGGTTGCCCTTCGGGCCGCCTTCAAGGTGGCCATGGACGGCTTCCAGGTGGCCTTTCTGGTGCCCACCACCATTTTGGCGGAACAGCACTTCGAGACCTTCAGAAAACGTTTGGCGCCCTATCCCCTGGAGGTGCAGGTCCTGAGCCGCTTCAAGCCGCCCGCGGTCCAGAAGCGCATCATTTCCGGGCTGGCCCAGGGAAAGGTGGACATCGTCATCGGCACTCACCGGCTGTTGTCCCGGGATGTGGTCTTCCGGAACCTGGGGCTGGTGATCATTGACGAGGAGCAGCGCTTCGGAGTCCGGCAAAAGGAAAAGCTCAAGGAGTGGCGGCGCACGGTGGACGTCCTCACCCTGACTGCCACTCCCATTCCCCGCACCTTGCAGCTTTCCCTGACCGGTCTCCGGGAGCTGAGCCTCATCAACACACCTCCGGAAAACCGCCGAGCGGTGCGCACCTATATCTGCCGGCCCGAAAAGGCAGTGCTTCAGGCGGCCATCCGTCGGGAGCTGGCCCGGGGAGGGCAGGTCTTTTTTGTGCACAACCGTATCCAAAACCTGGATACCTGGAGGCGCTACGTCCAAAGTCTGGTCCCCGAGGCCCGGGTGGCCATGGCCCACGGGCAAATGCCGGAGCGGGAGCTGGAGGGCGTCATGCTGCGCTTCTGGCGGGGAGAGGTGGATGTCCTGGTGTGCACCGCCATTATTGAGGCCGGGTTGGATATACCGGCGGCCAACACCTTGATTGTGAACCGGGCCCATACCATGGGTCTGGCCCAGCTCTATCAGCTCCGGGGACGGGTGGGCCGGGGAAATGTGCAGGCCTATGCCTATCTTCTGGTGCCGGAAGAGTCCGTCCTTTCCCGGGAAGCCCAGAAACGTCTGAAGGCCCTGATGGAGTTTACCGAACTGGGGAGCGGCTTCAAGATCGCCTTGCATGACCTCCAGATCCGGGGGGCCGGCAATCTTCTGGGCCAGGCCCAGTCTGGTCACCTGGCAGAGGTGGGCTGTGAACTTTACCTGCAGCTGTTGGAGGAGGCCATCCGGGAGTTTAAAGGGGAGGCCCCGGAGGAAGTGGTTCCGGACCCCGAAATCCGGATACCTTTGAAGGCTTACTTGCCCGAGGACTATGTTCCGGACATCCAGCAGCGCCTGGCCCTGTACCGGCGGCTTTCCGGGCGGCTTACCCCCGCCATGGTGGAGGAGTTGGCAGCCGAGCTTCAGGATCGCTTCGGCCCTCTGCCGCCAGAGGGCCAGGAACTACTCCAGGTGGTCCGCACCAAGGAACGCCTGCGGCAATTGGGGATCAAGCGTCTGGAGGTGCGGAACGGTTACGCCATCTTGGAGTTCGCCCAACCCGAGCGCCTGGATCTCCCCAAGCTTTTGGCCCTGCTCCAGAAGCGGCCGGAAAAGTACAGACTCAGTCCGGACCAGACCCTGCGCCTGAGTCTCCCGGAGGAAGGTGCTCCCTGGGCCCGTCTGGAAATCTGCTTGAAAGAAGTGGAAACTTTTGTTAAGGGGGAAAAAGAGGGCTAATTTATGAAATTTGTAAAAAGCATCTGCTGCTGGCTCCTTTTTCTGGTCAGCCTCTGGTTATCGGCCAGTCCCCATTACGGGGCCGCTGAAGTGGTGGACCGCATCGTGGCAGTGGTCAATGATGAGGTCATCACCCAGTCCGAAGTGGACCAGTTGGCCCAAGCGCTTCACACCACTCCGGGGGTCAGACTGCCGGCCGGGAGCGGCCAGGAGTTGCAGCGGCAGCTCCTGGATTCTCTTATTTTACAAAAACTGGCCAAGGCCGAGGCCAAACGCCGGGGCATCACCCTTAGCGACAAAGAAGTGCATCAGGCCTTTGAGGATTTCAAAAAAAGAAACCACATCACGGATGAAAAGGCCCTGGCGGAGTCCTTGGCCAAAAGCGGCATGACCATTGCCCAGCTGAAGCAGCAGATTGTGGATCAGATGACCCATGAACGGCTGCTTATGGTGGTGGCTGGCACCAAAGTGACGGTGACCGAGGCGGATGTCCGCCGATTTTACGAGCAGGAGTATCCGAAGGCCGGGGGCACCCAATTCCATCTTAGGATGCTTAACCTGCCTTACCCTTCCGGGGCCACAGAAGCCCAACGCCAGGAAGTAAAAAAGAAAGCGGAGCTTATCTTAGAGGAATATCGGAAAGGGGTGTCCTGGGAGGAGCTCCGCCAGAAACACGCCCTTTTGATCCAGGATTTGGGTTATGTGGCGCTGATGGACCTGGATCCCAAGTTGGCCAGCCTGTTGGCCAACGCCAAGCCGGGAGACACGGTGCCGGTGGAGACCCTGCAAGGCTTTCAGCTGGTACAGCTGGTGAACCGCCGTGAAGGCCGGGGCAAATCGTATGAGGAAGCTGCCCCGGAAATCCGCAACTTTCTCCAACGGCGGGAAATGGAAAAGCACTTCCACGAATGGCTTAAATCTCAACGGGATCGGGCTCATATCCAGATTCTCATGTAAACCCGACAATTTGTAACTCTGGCTGAGCGGCACGGAGGACCTTGGTGACCACGGTGTCCCCGCCTTATTGGACTGTGGCGGCCTTGCCCCGGCGGGTGGGTGAGCTGGTGACCTTAAGGGGCTGGGTCACCCATCTCCGTTCCAGCGGCAAGGTGCGCTTTGTGATTCTCCGGGATGGCACCGGGTTGGTCCAGGGGGTGTTGGTGAAAGGCCAACTGCCGGAGGAGGATTTCGCCGCGTTTCAGGAGCTCACCCTGGAGTCCTCCTTGATTCTGGAAGGCCGGGTAAAGGCCGAACCCCGGGCCCCTGGAGGCTACGAACTGGAGGTCACCCGGCTTAAGCCGGTGCATCTGGCCCAGGACTATCCCATTGCTCCCAAGGAGCACGGGGTGGGATTTCTCATGGATCACCGGCACTTGTGGCTTCGGTCCCCCCGGCAGCAGGCCATCCTCAAGATCCGGGACGAGGTGGCCCGGGCCTGCCGGGATTTCTTTCACCAGGAGGGATTTGTCCTGGTGGACACCCCCATCCTCACCCCCACCGCCTGTGAGGGCACCACCACGCTTTTTGAGACCAATTATCTGGATCGGGGCAAGGCTTATCTGTCCCAAAGCGGCCAGTTGTACCTGGAGGCCGCGGCCATGGCCCTGGGTAAGGTGTATTGCTTCGGGCCCACCTTTAGGGCCGAGAAGTCCAAGACCCGCCGGCATCTCACGGAATTTTGGATGGTGGAGGCCGAGGCTGCCTTTTTTACCCTGGAAGACATCATGCAGCTGGCCGAGGCCCTGGTTTGTTTTGTTATCGCCCGGGTTCTGGAAAACCGGTCAGGGGAGCTTAAGGTTCTGGAGCGGGAAGCCGGCCCCCTCAAGGCCGCGGCGATTTCCCCCTTTCCCCGCCTCAGCTACGCCGAGGCCTTGGCGGCTCTTAAGGAAAAAGGCCTTAAGGTCTCCTGGGGTGAGGACTTCGGGGGGGACGAGGAGACAGTGCTCTCCCAGCTCTATGAGCGCCCTCTGCTTTTGCACCGCTATCCCTTGAGCTGCAAGGCCTTTTACATGGAGGCCGATCCGGAGGACCCCAGACTGGCCCTTTGTGTAGACCTGCTGGCCCCGGAAGGCTATGGGGAAATCATCGGCGGCTCCCAACGGGTGGCGGATCTGGATATCCTGATAAGACGCCTTAAGGAACACGGGCTCCCCCAGGAACCCTTTGAGTGGTACCTGGACTTGAGGCGTTACGGCAGTGTGCCTCACGCCGGCTTCGGCCTGGGTTTGGAGCGGCTGGTGGCTTGGCTCTGCGGCCTGAAACATGTGCGGGAGGCCATCCCCTTTCCCCGGCTCCTGGACCGTTTGTATCCCTGAGCAGGGGGTGCCCCCGGCTTAATGGGGGAGGAGGCCAGGGTCCCTGAACCCCGGCTCCTCCCCCATCTCTTTAAAGTAAAGAACAATCCGTTATGGTTCCGCCCGATTATTTCCGCTTACAGGCCTTGATCTTTGTATTGGTGGTTGCGGCTTTTGCCAACCTTTACCTCACCCAGCCGGTTTTGCCGGTGATCCGGGAGGAATTCGGGGTCAGCGCCGCCACCGCCTCGTTGACGGTGTCGGCGGTGATTTTGGGGATCTCTTTGGCCAACCTGCCATTTGGCCTTCTGGCCGACCGCTGGCCCTTTAGGCGGCTTTTGGTCATGGGCGGGATGGTGGTGGCCGGGGCCGGGCTGGTGTGCGCGGCCACCGCCAGCTTTGCGGTGCTGGTGGCAGCCCGCTTCCTCCAGGGCCTGTTTCTTCCTGCCCTCAGCACCTGTGTGGCCGCTTATCTCTCCCGCAGCCTCCCCCCGGAGCGCCTGAATGTGGCTCTGGGGTCCTATGTCTCGGCCACCGTGGCCGGGGGGCTGGGTGGGCGGCTGTTGGGAGGCTGGCTCCACCCCCCGTTGCACTGGCGCTATGCCTTTGTTACTGCGGCCTTGGTGCTTGTGGTGGCTGCCGGGGTCGCCCGTAGAGGGCTGCCCGAGGAAGGCCTCTCATCCCGAGGCCCTGAGGAGTTTCAAGGCTTTCGTGACATTTTGAGGCAGCGGGAGCTAAGGCGCACCCTGATGGTGGCCTTTGGGGCTTTTTTTGTGTTCTCCTCCAGCTTCAATTACCTCCCCTTCTATCTGGCCGCCCCCCCTTTTAACCTGCCGGTTCAGATCATCACCCTTATGTACCTCACCTATATCATGGGGATTGTCATCGGTCCCCTGGCAGGAAAAATAAGTAACCGTCTGGGTAATGGGGCGGCTATGTTGGGGGGCGCCACGGTCTTCGCCCTCGCCCTTTTCGTAACCCTCATACCCTATACCATCATGGTGGCCCTGGCCCTAGTTTGCCTCTGCGCCGGATTTTTCACCATCCACGCCGCGGCGGCCGGTTCTTTAAACCGTCGCCTTTCCGGGGGACGGGGCCGGGCCAACTCCCTTTATGTGTTGTTTTATTATGTGGGGGGCGCAGTGGGCATCACCTTAAGCGGCTGGGCCTATCAATGGGCCGGCTGGCCGGGGGTAGTGAGCCTCGGGCTGGCCGTGCTGGCGGTCCCCTTCGTTGCCGGGTGGCAGGAGCTCCGGGAGGACCGGCAAACCCGGCAGTCCCTCTGACAGCCAGGGAACCGGATTTTGGGGGAGGGAGCGAATCCGGGAAGGGGTGGCCGGTTAAAAAGTTTCCCCCAAAAAAAAGGCCCCGCAAGGGGCCAGGAAGCGGTGCGGGGGCGGCACCAGGGTGGAGTTTATCTCGGCCCTCTGCCGGGCAGGGGCTCAGAAGCCATATATTGCTTTACCATATCAATATTCATCATGACCAGGGGGGCCAGTTCCTGATTGCCAGTAGCCCCCACCACGGGTTTGAAGGCCAGGCAGATGCCGCCCACCTGGCAGACCCGGTTCACCTGCACCATGTAGCCCTTGGCCCGGGGGAGCGCCTGGTTCAGGTAGGTGTCAGCCTTGTCAAACTTCTTCTGCTTGACCATGATGGCCGCCAGGTTGTTCAGGGCCAAAGGATTGCCGGGATCCTGCTGCAATACCTTGTCCAGAAGTTTTTGAGCCTGGTCGAATTTTCCCTTTTCCATCAAATCAAAGCTGTCCAGGAGCAGTTTGTTAATGTCAGCCGGAGCGGGCGGCGCCGCAGGCTTTTTGGCTTTCTGGGCCATGGCCATACCCGCCCCGCATAGAATCAACGCCAAAACCAAGCACAATACTTTTACGGACGTGCGTTTCATAGGCCTTCCTCTCTCCTTACAGATAAATGATGCCTTAGTGAAAATGCCGCCCCATACAAACATTATGGGGTTCTTTAGGCGAATGTCAATGTTTTTGGAAAATCACCGGCGTTTTTCTCCCACTCCCGATAGGTCGTTTTCCTCACCCCCGCTTCCGCCACTCTCTTATATTTCGGAAAGGGGCAAAGAGTGGTTAATGGGAAAGTGCGACCGGAGTGGAAAAGTTTCCAACAATGGGGGTCTTTTAAAATCCGGCAAAAGGCTTTCCAGCGGGTGGCAAGAAAAATTGCGGTTCCCCAGGTTCCGTCCCCTGAATCCTTTCGCCTTAAGCCCCCTTAGTCCTTGAGGCGGGGGTCAATGGCTTCCCGGATGCCTTCACCCAGAAGGTTGTAACTCATGACCGTCACCAGGATAGCCAAACCCGGAAACAGGGAAAGCCACCAGGCGATTTCCAGATTGTCCTTCCCTGCGGTGAGGATGTTCCCCCAGCTGGGGGTGGGGGGCTGGACCCCCAGTCCCAAAAAGCTCAGGGCGCTTTCCGTAAGGATGGCACCCGCCACTCCGAGAGTGGCGTTCACCATCACCGGAGCCATGGCGTTGGGCAGGAGGTGGCGCAAAATAAGACGCAGGTCCGAGGCCCCCAGGGCCCGGGCCGCCTCCACGAACTCCCGCTCCTTCAGGGATAGGAATTCGGCCCGTACCAGCCGGGCTACACCCATCCAACTGGTAAGGCCGATGACCACCATGATGTTCCAGATGCTGGGCTCCAGAAGGGCAATCACCGCCAGGATCAAAAAGAAACTGGGAAAACACAACATCAGATCCACAAAGCGCATGAGGACCAGGTCCACCCAGCCGCCATAATAACCGGCCACGGCTCCCACCACCAGGCCGATGAGGGTGGCCAGTCCCACCGCCACAAAGCCCACCTTCAATGAGACCTGGGAGCCGTAAATGATGCGGGAAAGGACATCCCGGCCCAGAGGGTCGGTCCCCAGCCAGTGCTTGGCGCTGGGGGGCAGCAACGCTTCCTTAAGGTCGATCTGGCTTGGGTCATAGGGCGCCAGCCAGGGGGCGAAAAAGGACACCAGAAACATCCCCCCCACAAGCAAAAGCCCGCTCATGGCCATCTTGTTGCGCCGGAACCGCGCCCAGAACTCCCGTCGCCTCATGGTCTTATCATCCCAAACAGAGGCCAGGAAAAATCCTCACGCCCCGGTTCCCTAAGAAAATCCCAGTTCACTCCGCCCTGATCCTTGGGTCCACCAGCGCATAACCCACGTCTGCCAATAGATTTCCCAAAAGGGTAAGAAAAGCGCCAATGACCAATTCCCCCATGACCAATGGATAATCCCGGGCCATCACCGCGCCGTAAAACAGTTGTCCCATGCCGGGGATGGAGAAGATGGATTCGAAGATGACGCTTCCGCCGATAAGTCCCGGCACCGACAGGCCCAGCATGGTGATTACCGGGAGAAGGGCATTGCGCAGGGCGTGTTTGAAAATCACCGTGCGCTCCGGCAGGCCCTTGGCCCGGGCCGTGGTTATGTAATCCTGGCGGATGACCTCCAGCATGTTGGCCCGCATGTAGCGGCTCATGCCCGCCAAGCCTCCGAAGGCCGCCACCAGGACCGGGAGGGTGATGTGGGCCACCAGGTCCTGGATTTTCTGCCACCAGGTGAAATGGAGGTATCCGAGGGAGGTGAGACCGGAGATGGGCAGCCAGTCCAGATACACCCCGAAAAACATCATAAGGAGCAGGGCCAGCCAGAAGGTGGGCATGGAAAAACCAAAAAACACCAAAAGCGTGGTGGCCCGGTCAAACCAGGAGTGGGGTCTTACCGCAGCCAGAACCCCGATGGGAATGGCCACCCCCAAAATGATGAGCAGTGATAAAAGATTGAGGGTGATGGTGACCGGCAGGCGCTCCTTGATCTTGTCCCACACCGGCCGGCGATCCGGGGAAAACGAGAGGCCGAAGTCCAGAAACACCATGCGCTTCAGCCAGTTCCAGTACTGGATATGGAGAGGCTGATCCAGGCCGTAAAGTTCCCGCAGGCGTTTCTGGGCTTCCAGGGACACCTTGGGGCTCATGGTTGTCTGAAGCTCCACCGGTGTCCCCGGGGCCAGATGGATGACCACGAATGACACTAAGGTAATGCCCACCAGAAGGGGAATCATCAAAAGGAGGCGCTTGACAATAAAGGCCCACATGCCGGTTCCTTGTAAATATCAAGGTCTTGGCGAGGGAAGGCACTCCTCGTGTCTGTGACCTACCCGCTGCCCCGCCGTAAAGGGTAAAAGCCCCTTCGGTTAAGGCCGGAGTCGGATCCCATTAGGTCTGGGTGATTATACCCCTGCTTTATCCCGAAGGCCTCCTTTGAGGCCGGCGGCAATTCCGCCCAGCGCCGGTTACATTTTGTAGGGGTTCACCAATTGGACGGGGACCGGAGAGTTGGTGATGACTTTTTTGGCAACGCTCCCGAACTCGTGGGTCAGAGCATCCACTTCGTCGGCGGTGCGTCCGTGGGTGCTGAGGATTACCATATCCGCCTTTTCAGCTTTTACAGCTTTTAGAATCTCTGTGGCCGGGTCTCCCTGGACCAGCTTTATATCAAGTAGGGGACAGGCACTAAGATCCTTTTGACACACGGACTCCAGTTTCTGTTTGGCCTGTTGCAGTTCATACTCCTGGAAATGCTTTAAATGCTGGTCCCCGGGATAACCGTAAGCCCGGGACAGGTTGGTCAGATCCACCCCCACGTATAGGACTATTACCTTGGCCTGATATTTCTCCGCCAGGGAGTTGACCAGGGGTGCGGCCTTCAAGGAATTCCGGGAAAGGTCCGTGGGCCACAGGATGGTACGCACTTCCATGGGAACATCTCCTCCCTCTAACCTCTTGATTCGCTATCGTGCAGATATACAGGAAAATACCACATTCCGAAAATATTGGAAGGATTTTCCTCATAGCGGGGGCTTTGCTGCCCCAGCTCCGTTGGTTTCCCGGTTTTTTTCCCGGCCAACAAAAAGGAGGTCAAAATTTGACCTCCCCTGAAGCCATCGAGTGGCGGAAGTGCATGGGAATCGAACCCACCTACCCCCTTCTTCAGAAGGTACACCGGATTTGAAGTCCGGGGGCCCCACCAGTGAGCCTGGCACTTCCGCAACATTTAATTTAAAATACCCCGGCGGGCCTGTCAACCGGGTCCGCCCTCCGCCCAATTCCCGGCTTTTCCTTGGCTCATCGGGAAGCATTTGATATAGTTAAGGGAAATGCGGCTGCCGGGTAAGGCGGCTCAGGCTGAGGGAATATGAGCAGGGAGACCTTCAAGCCCCATTATCACGGGCACCGGGCCCGCCTCCGAAGCCGCTTTCTCAAGGGGGGTGCCGGGGCCCTCCAGGATTATGAACTTTTGGAGCTCCTTCTCACCTTTGCCATACCCTACTCCGACGTAAAACCTCTGGCCAAGCGCCTCATCGAGCATTTCGGCTCCTTCAGCCAAGTGCTGGACGCCCCCTTGGAGTCCCTGCTGGAGGTACGGGCCTCGGTTCCTGGCAAAAGGGGCACCAGAGAAATGCGCTTAACCGAATATTCCGCCACCCTTATCCGGTTGGTCAAGGCCGGATTTGAGAGCTATCTGCGGGAGGAGGCCCTTAAACGCCAGCGCATCCCCTCCCTCGAGGTATTGGTGGACTATTGCCGCACCAGCATGGGGGGGCTGAAGGACGAGCAGTTCCGGGTGCTGTACTTGAACAGCCAGAATGAGATCATCGCCGAGGAGATCCTACAGGAGGGGACGGTGAACCAAACGGTAGTGTATCCCCGGAAAATCCTGGAGCTGGCCCTAAAGCACAAGGCCACCGGTCTGATTCTGGTGCACAACCACCCGAGCGGCAATCCCACCCCGTCCGTCTCAGACCGGGAGCTCACCCAAACCATCATCAAGGCCTCCCGGGCTCTGAACCTCACAGTGCATGACCATCTCATCATCAGCCGCCACGGCTACTTCAGCCTGGCGGAGCATGATATGCTGTAAAAGGCCCCAGGAGCCATCAACAGTTGTCTGGATTTTCTCCGATAAAACAAGCCGGTTTTTTCCCCAAAAGCGGAAACCCTGTCATGCAGGATACGATCATTCAAGAAATCGCCAACCTGGTGGGTCAGGAGCACCTCCTTACCCGGGAGGAGGAACGTTGGTGCTATTCTTATGACGCCACCGACTTGAGTTGTCTGCCGGATTTGGTGGTTTTTCCCGGCTCCGCCCAGGAGGTGGCGGCCATTGTCCGGTTGGCTAACCGTTATCGCCTTCCCCTGGTGCCCCGGGGGGCAGGGACGGGGCGGGCCGGGGGTTCGGTCCCTATAAAAGGGGGGGTGGTCCTGGTCATGACCCGCCTGAACCGGATCCTGGAGATCTCTGTGCCGGATATGGTGGCAGTGGTGGAACCCGGGGTGGTCACCGCCCACTTGAAAAGGGCGGTGGCGGAGCAGGGCCTGTATTATCCCCCGGATCCCAGCAGCGCCGATTACTGCACCATCGGGGGCAATGTGGCCACCGGTGCCGGCGGGGCCATGGCGGTTCAATATGGCGTTACCCGGGATTATGTGTTGGGGCTGGAGGTGGTTTTGCCCACCGGCGAGATCATCGGCACCGGGAGTCGCACCCTAAAAGGGGTGGTGGGGTATGACCTCACGCGGCTGTTTTTGGGTTCCGAGGGAACCCTGGGAATCATCACCAAAATCATATTGCGGCTTACCGTGCCTCCCGCCCGGCGATTGACCGTGGCGGCGGGCTTTGCCAGTATGGAGGCGGCGGTCCAGGCGGTGGGGCGGATTCTCAGCTCCAGGTTGAGCCCGGCGGCGGTGGAATTCCTGGACCGGCCCACCCTGGACTGTGTGGCTGAGAATCTGCCCTTTCCCCTACCGGAGCGGGTGGCGGCCCTTTTGCTGGTGGCCCTGGACGGTCAGGAAGGGGAAGTGGCGGCGAGGGCCCGGAGCCTGGCCCGTTTGTGCCGGGAACAGAAAGCCCGGCCGGTCCTACTGGCCCAGGATCCCGCCGAAGCCCAGCGCCTGTGGGAGGTAAGGAAGCTCATCTCTCCGGCCACCTTTAAACTGCGGCCCTGCAAAATAAGCGAGGACGTGGCCGTACCCCTGGGGGCCATTCCCCGTTTGGTGGCCGAAATCCAGAAGTTTGCCGCCGCCAAAGGCCTGCCCATCATCTGCTTTGGCCATGCCGGGGACGGCAACCTGCATGTCAATATCATGTTTGATCGGAATAATGCCCGGGAGCGGCAGGCGGCCCGCGAGGCGGTGGAGGAGCTTTTCCATCTGGTTCGCCGGCTTAAAGGCACATTGTCCGGCGAACACGGCATAGGGTTCTTAAAAGCCCCTTACCTGGGCCTGGAACTCTCTCCGGAGGCCATTGCCCTCCAGAGGCGACTTAAACAGGCCTTTGACCCCAACAATCTCATGAATCCCGGAAAGATCTTTCCGGAAGAACCCCCTCCGGAACCTGAGGGGCAAGGGAGGCAGACATGAACCCGAAGCAGACTTTGCCAGCGGCCGCTTTCTGGGCGATCATTCTGCTGGTGGGCCTGTCCCAGGCGGCTTTGGGGGAGGAACAGGTTTACCGGGCGGAAGGTTATGGCTTTTCCCTGGGGCTGTTGAAGGGAATGGGGGTATTCACCCCCGAAAACCCCGGTCCCTTCCCTTTTAAAACCGACACTTTGTTCTTTCTGGTCCACCGGTCCCTTCCCGGCTCCTTTATCCTGGCAAATCTTTTTGCCGCCAGTTCGGAAAATGTGCTGAAAGATGTACGGTCCAGCCTCGAATCAGGCGATCTGCCCCAGCCCGGTTACCGCAAGGTGGCGGTAAGAAGCTTGTTGATCGGCAAGAACCAGAACCGGCCCGCGGTGGAGCACCTGTTTCACCTGGACGGCCCGGTAGCCAGGACCTTGCGCCAAGTTTTCTTTGTGGTTCAGGGGAGGGGTGTCTGTTTTACCTGCAATGCCAAGGCCGACGGTTTTGAGGCGGCCAACCGGGAATTCTTTGAACCGGTGCTCCGGAGCTTAACCTTTGAATGAGAGGGCGTTCGCCCCAGAGCCCCTTGGGTTTTCCGGCCAGACCGGGGGGGAGGGTTTTTTGCAGGAAGCCGCGGTCCCTCAGGGGGCGCCCCGTTCCTGTGTGCGCTGTGGGGCCTGTATGGCCGTCTGCCCCCTCTACCGGCTCACCGGCAGGGAGCCTGCCGTGGCCCGGGGGAAGCTCACCCTGTGGGAACTTTTTCGGGAGGGGCGCCTTAATGCTTCCGGGGCCCTCAGGGACCTGATGGAGTATTGTCTTTTGTGCGGGGCCTGCACGGAGAAATGTGCCGTGGGCCTAGAAGTGCCGGAATTGGTGAAGCGGGCCCGGGCTGCGCTGAAAGAGGAAGGTTTCAGGGAATTTCGCCCCTCCTGGGTTCTGGCCCGGGCCGCCTGGCAGGCCCCCCGGCTGATACCGGCCGCCGCCCCCTTTGCCCTCCTCATTAACCGTCTGAAAGACTGGTTGGGACAGGAAAGTGGCCTGGCCTACCGCCTCTGGCCCCATCTGTCCTTGGCCCTGGCACATTTTCCCAATCTGCACCGCATCCCTTTCCGGCGTCAGGTCCCGGTTCAGCTTCCGGGCCGGGGCTCCTTGCGGGTGGCCTTTTTCAGCGGCTGTGGGGTGGAGGCCCTGTTTCCGGAGGCGGGACTGGCCTTTTTGGCCATCTGTGAAAAACTGGGAATAGAGGTGGTGATACCCCCGGATCAGGGTTGTTGCGGGCTTCTGGCGGAAAGCGTGGGAGAGGTGGAACTGGCCCGGGCTCTGGGAAAACGCTTCCTTACCGCCTTTGCCGGACTTAAGGTGGATTTTGTGGTCACAGCCTGCGCTTCCTGCAGTTATCAGCTAAAACGTCTGGGAGAGCTGGGGGTCGGGGAGCCGCAGCTGGAAACCGCCCAGGGTTTAGCCGAAAAGGTCCGGGAAGCCGGTGAATTTTTCTGGGCCGAGGCCGGTTTTCGGCCCCAGGGCCGGTTTCCCTCCAGGAGAGTGGCCTATCATGATCCCTGTCATCTGCTTCGAGGTCAGGGGATAGCGGCCGCCCCCCGGGAACTCCTGATCCGGGCTACCGGAGAAGCTCCCCTGGATGAAGGGCGGGGAGAGTGTTGCGGACTGGGAGGCACCTTCGGCATTACCGCACCCCAGGTATCCCGGGAATTGGGGCAGGCCCGGTTGGCCCGACTGCAGGCGGCCGGAGCCGAAGTGGTGGCCACCTCTTGCAGCGGCTGTCTGATTCAGTTTAACCGGGTGAGCTCGCATCTCCCGGTGGTCCACCTCCTTCAGCTTTTGTGTTGAAGTTTTTTTTGGTAAAATAATCTTTGAAGTCCCGGGATGGCTAGGGCCTTTTTGAACCGCCTTCTATTTTGGGGAAAAGGGCTCTGGTGGCTGGAAATCCAGCCAGTACAAACAACCTTTGGATAATCCAGGAAATTGTGGCAAGATGTCGCAAAGGGCAACCAGACTCAGAGGGTCCTCGACTCCTCTGAAAAAAGAAATGGATGGGGGGAATTTAGTCTCTCGATAAATGCTTGACAAATTTTTCACAATTTCATAGCCTGTTTACCAAACTGGCCTATAACTTTTGAAGGAGGATACAACAACATGGCCGTAGTGGAACATAAGGGCAAAAAATTTGAAGTGGACGAAGATGGTTTCCTGGCCAACTTGGACGATTGGGGGCCGGAATGGGTAGATTATGTCAAGGAGCTGGAGGGGATCAAGGAGCTCACCGAGGACCACTGGAAAGTGATCAACATGCTCCAGGACTATTTCAAGAAAAATGGCATTGCCCCCATGGTGCGCATCCTTTCCAAGGTGACCGGGTTCAAGTTAAAGTACATTTATGAGCTGTTCCCGTCTGGACCAGGAAAGGGTGCGTGCAAGATGGCGGGTCTCCCCAAGCCCACCGGCTGCGTTTAAGCTTTCTATTTTTGAGCCGCACCCTAATTGACATATGAAAGGCAGATTCCCCTGTCGGAAGGGGGGTCTGCCTTTATAGTTGGGGACCAGGATATCCCGGAATTTTTCCCGATGGTACCATGGGTTCAAAAGCCTCGGACCATCAGGGGATCATGGGGGAGATGGCCGGGGGGAGGAAATTTTTGACATCCGGGCATTCCATCCTTATTTTTAATATAATCCCCCTAAATCACCCTCTGCCGTCCTGAGGCATGGTGACAGGAGAAAAAGACATGTCTTTGCCCATACGGAAGGTATTGTTCATCGAGCCCAAAGCCCCCCGGCCCCACATCTTTAGCCGGGTGGTAATCCCCCGGCTGGGTTCGGTGCTTTTGGGGACCATCCTGCAGAACCAGGGATTGGAAGTAAAGGTGGTGGTGGAGGAGGTCTCCCAACCGGATTACCGCCTTCTGGACTTCAAACCGGATTTGGTGGGCATCTCCAGCATATCCTCCACAGCCCCCCGGGCCTATGCCTTGGCCGAATTTTACCGGCAGCTGGGGGTGCCGGTGGTCCTGGGAGGGGCGCACCCCAGTTTTCTTCCGGAGGAGGGCCTGCAACATGCGGACTATGTCATCTGCGGCGAGGGGGAAACGGCCTTACCCCTGTTGATCCAGACCTTGAACCACGGGGGGAACTTTGAAGATATCCCCAATCTGTGTTACAAGGAGGGGGAGCAAATCCGCCGGAATCCCTGGGGCCCCTTCATTGAAGATTTGGACCGCCTGCCGATTCCGAATTATGACCTGATCCATAACTGGCGGGCCAAGTCCCGCCGGTTCGTGTCCATTGCCACTTCCCGGGGCTGTCCCTTCAACTGCAGCTTCTGTTCGGTGATTCTCCTCTTCGGCCGTAAATATCGCTACAATTCCGTGGACCGGGTTATGGAGGAGATTCGTCAGAACGGGGCCAATGCCAAGCACATCTTTTTCTGTGATGACAACTTTACGGCCAACCGGGAGCGGATCAAGGAACTCTGCGGACGCCTTCTCCAGGAAGGCCTCAAGCTGGAGTGGAGCGCCCAGGTGCGGGTGGAGGCCGCCCGGGACCCGGAGCTTTTGGACCTCATGGCCAAAAGCGGCTGCTACACGGTGTTTGTCGGCCTGGAGTCCATCAACCCGGCAACTCTCAAGGCGTATAACAAAGGACAAAGCGTCGAACACATCAAGGAATGCGTCATCAATTTCCACAAGTACGGCATCCGGGTCCATGGGATGTTCGTTTTCGGCTCTGAAGAAGACCACTATCAGGTCATCCGGGATACGGTGACCTTCTCCCGGCAACTGGACCTGGACTCCCTGCAATACCTTATTCTCACGCCGGTACCCGGGACCAAGGTGTTTGCGGAACTTGAGAAACAAAACCGCATCATCTGCCGGGACTGGAGTCATTACGACGGCCACCACACGGTGTTCCAGCCCCGCCAGTTCATGCCCCATGAACTGCAGCAGGAAACCCTGAGGGCCATGAAAAAATTTTACAGCTGGCCCTCGGTGTTCAAGCGCCTTCTGGCCAGGGACTGGTTTTACGTGAAACTCAGGACCTATGGGCGCCTGCTCCTCTGGTATTCTTTCCGGGAAGAAAGCGTCTATATCAACTACCTGAAGAGGCAGGTATTTTCCCGGGTTCAGCAATTGAAGAGCTGGTTTAAGGGCCTGGGACAGGTCACCCGGGTGGGGATTCCGGCAGAATCCTGGGCCCTTGGCGGTTGGGATGCCCGTACCCGGGAATTTCTCCTCCGGTTTATGGAGCGCCTCGGGGTGGAAGTTATTCAGGAAACAGTGGTGGAGCCCCCGGAGCCCGGCCCTTGGGCGGCCCTGCAGGCCGAGATTGCCCGCCTCCAGGGGAAAGCCGACCTGATCCTTCTGCCCCTGAGAGAGGGAATGGGAGGTCTCTGCCAGAAGGTGAAAGACCTGACTCAGGAGGCCGGGGTGCGTCTGCTGCCCCTGGAATTCAGTCGGGATTCCTTCTACCGGGCCTGTATGGAACTGGGCCTGTGTTTCCGCCGCCGCCTCAAACGCCTCCGCCGCATTTACTTCCAGACCCTAAAGGAGGTGGGGGCGGAAATTTAAAGAGCCTCATTTGTTGGTAGAGGGGCTGGCCTCCAGCTTCTTAAGCGGACGGGGCTTAAGGTAAAACCTCCTTTTGGCCTGTGAGTTTCCGGATCTCTTCCTCCCGCTCGGCGGCTGTCCACTCGCTAAGCAGACACTCCAGAACCTTAAGCAGGTGACCGGCGGTCACCTGGTTGGGGCACAAAACGTAATCGGCCCCGGCTCGATAAAGTTTGAGGGCCTGGGTGGGGCTTACGGCGGTCACCACCACCTTGGCCTGGGGACAAAGTCTGCGGACCTGGCCGATCAATTTGAAGTTGTCAATACCCACCAAAATGTCGTCGGTGATGGTGGACATCACCACGTTGGCCGCCTCCAGCCCGGCATGTTGCAGGGTTTTGAGGTTGCTGATGTCCCCATACACCACCTTGATCCCCTTCTTTCGGAGTTCCGTATAGACCTCGGGGTTGAAATCCACCACCACCAGTCGGTTCAAAAGCTCCGGGCGGTGCTGTTCCACCTGGGCCAGAAAAGCGCTGGCCACCCGGAAAAATCCCAGAAGGGCCAGGTCTTTCCCAGTGGCGTCCTTCTTTTCCCCCGGCTCACTTCCCAGGCTCCGCAGGCCGACTTTTTCCAGAAGCCGGCCAATTATGGCTTGCAGCTCCTGGTTGAATTGGATCATGTAAGTGGAGGCCACCGAGGTAATCACAAACACAAAGATAATTACCGTGAGGGTATCCGGCCCGATATGGCGGTATTCCGGTTTAAGCCCAATGACTGCGATGACCAAGGCGAATTCGCTAAGTTGGGAGAGATTGATAGTGGCCAGAAGGCTGACCCGGTTGCCGTTCCCCAGAACATACAGGAAGGGATAAACCGAGACAAACCGGGTGAACACCAGGAATAAAGCAACTGCGGCGCTGATGAGCAGCAGCCCCGGATTTTTAAGGGGATGAGGGATAACCATCCCCAGGGCCACGAAGAACAGGGTGATGAAGAAGTCCCGGATATTGATGATCTTGCCGATGATGTCCAAATTGTAAGGAAAGGTGGACAGGGACACTCCGGCAATCAAGGCCCCCATCTCGAGAGACAGGCCCAGATGATTGGCCAGACCGGAGACAAAAAAGCACCAGCCCAAAGAGGCGGCCAGCATAAGTTCCGGCAGTTTGGCGATGGTCCGGAAAATCCAGGCCAATAAATACCGGCTTAAAAGAAAACTGACCAAAACCAGAAAGGCCCCCTTGGCAAAGGACCAGATAAGGGTGAGTATCTGGGGCTGGGCCAGATTGGGCTGCAGGCTGAGTAGCACAATGGCCCAGAGGTCCTGAAACACCAGCACCCCCAGGGTGATGCGGCCGGCCAGGGTGTCCAGCTCAAATTTCTCATAGAGGAGCTTTACCACGATGGCGGTGCTGCTCAGGCCCAAACAGGCCGCCAGGTAGAGGAGGTCGTAGGGTCCTCCCTCGAAGCTGACGCCCAGAATCTTTCGGAGATGAGGCGGTGCTAGGTTAACAGTAAAGCCCAGCAGCCAAAAAAAGCCCAGGCCCAAAGCCAAACAGAGGACAAACTGGGAACTGCCCGTTAAAATAAGGGATTTTCCGGCCTCCTTCAGTTTACGCAGGTCCAGTTCCAACCCGATCAGGAAAAGCAGGAGGATCAGACCGATTTCCGCAATGATCTGAATGTCCTGTTTGTTTTGCACCCAGGCGAAGCCGATTTCCGGCCCGATGAGCATGCCGGCCGCCAGGTAGGCCAGGATCAAGGGCTGGCGTAGGAGAGAGGCCCCCAGGGCGCAAAGGGTGGCAGCCAAAATACTGATGCTGATACTGGACAGAAGGGAAGAGTCCCCGGAAGCGGCGGCCCCGGCTTCCCCAGGGCTGCCAATCAAAAACAGGGTCCCCAATAATAATAGCTGCCACCTTTTCAAGAGAAAAAGGGGAGGAAACTGTCGTTCGGGAAAGGAAACCAGCTGGCAGCAAGTCTCACCATAAGAGGGCATGGGTCTCTGTCGCTCCTCCCTTACCAGGATCAGACTCAGTCTTTTCCGGTATCCAACCCGTAGGCGCGCAATTTGCGGTAGAGGTGGGAGCGTTCCAGGCCGATGGCCTCGGCGGTGGCGCCGACGCTGCCCCCGTGCTCCAGGAGTTTTCGGCGCAAAAATTCCCGCTCAAAGTGGGCCCGGGCCTCCCGGAAGTCCGAAAGGCAGAAAAAATCCGGGGTGCCTTCGCCGGAACCGGGGCGCGCCGCCAAGGCCAGGTCCAGGTCCTCCACATCGATGATGGTTTTGGTGGTAAGGAGCTGCAGACGCCAGATGTAATTCCTCAGCTCCCGCACATTTCCTGGCCAGGGCTGGGCTTTGAGCACCTCCAGGGCCCGGGGCGTGAGGATTTTGGGAGGGCTTTGGTTTTCCTGGGCCACCTCCTGCAGGAAATGCTGCACCAGTAGGGGAATGTCCTCCCGGCGCTCTCTGAGAGGAGGGACTGATAAGGGAATCACATTGATGCGGTGATAGAGGTCTTCCCGGAAGGTGCCCTTGGCGATTTCCTCCTCCAGATTCTTGTTGGTGGCGGCCACCACCCGGACATCCACCTGAATGGGACGGCTCCCCCCCACCCGTTCGAAACGCTGTTCTTCCAGGATACGCAGGATCTTGGCCTGGGTCTTGAGGCTCATGTCCCCGATTTCATCCAGAAAGAGGGTGCCTTCATGGGCCAGGTCGAATTTGCCCTGCCGGCGGCTGGTGGCCCCGGTGAAGGCCCCCTTTTCGTGGCCGAAGAGCTCGCTTTCGATGAGGTCTTCGGGAATGGCGGCGCAGTTGACCTCCACAAAGGGGCGGTGGGCCCGGCGGGACAGGTGATGCAGAGCCCGGGCCACCAGTTCCTTGCCGGTGCCGTTTTCCCCCGTGATCAAAACTGAGGCCGAGGTGGGCGCCACCAGGCGCAGCTTTTCCCGAAGCTGCCGGATGGCCTCGCTCTGCCCGATAATCTCCCGCACGGGGGCCGCCTGTTGCCGCAGCCGCCGGTTCTCCTCAAAAAGACGAGCCATCTCCAGGGCATTGCGCACCGTGAGCAGAATCTTGTCGGCATGGGGTGGCTTTTCGATGAAGTCATAGGCTCCCAGCCGGGTGGCCTTTACGGCGTTTTCCACCGAGCCGTAGGCGGAAATTATGATGACCGGCAGGGTGGGATACAGTTCCTTCAGGTCCCGCAGGACTTCCAGGCCGTCCTTGCCGGGGAGAGCCAGATCCAGGAGCACCAGGTCTGGGAGCTCCTCCCGCACCGTGTGCAAGGCCTGCTCCCCGTCGGGAGAAGTCATGACCTCGAAGCCTTCGTCCTTGAGCAGCCCGGAGAGGGTCTCCCGGATCTGAGGTTCATCGTCAACTACAAGTATCGTGGCTGCCATAACCTTCCCGGCGCATGGGGAGTTCAATAATGAAACGGGACCCCTGGGGTTCGTTGTCTTCCACCCGGATGCGGCCTTCGTGGCCCACCACGATGGAATGGACGATGGCCAGACCCAGTCCGGTCCCCCCTCGTTTGGTGGAGAAATAGGGTTCAAAGACCCGGACCTTGTCCCGGGGAGGAATGCCGCTGCCGGTGTCGGCCACCTCCAGGCGCACCCGGTCAGATGCCGGATCCCCTTTTACCGTCAAGGTGATGATACCCGTATCCTTGATGGCGGCCAAGGCATTGTCCACCAGGTTCTGCAGCGCCCGTTTCAGCTGTTCCCGGTCCACAGGAACCGGAGGCAGGTCCGGATCCGGATGAAATTCCAGGGATACCCGGGGTTGGACCTCCTGATACAGGGCCAGGGCCTCCTGAACCAGGGTGTTCAGGTCCTGGGGGGTCAAGGTCAGCTGGGGCAGCCGGGCAAACCGGGCGAACTCATTCACCAGGTTTTTGATTTCATCCACCTGGTCGCTGATGATGCGGGTGCATTCCTCAAAGACCTGACCGTCGTCCCCGATTTTTCCCAGATAGCGGCGGCGCAGACGCTGGGCCGCCAGCTTGATGGGGGTCAGGGGGTTTTTCACTTCGTGGGCGATGCGCCGGGCCACCTCCCGCCAGGCCGCCAGCCGCTGGGCCTGCTCCAGTTCGGTGAGGTCCTCAAACACCACCACCAGTCCCAGGTCCTGTCCGGCATCGTCCTTCAATGCGGTGGCCTTGAGGAGCAGATAAAGGGTCTTGTCCGGGTAAGTAAGGTGGAGGGGCCTTTCCAGGGTGCGGCCGGCCAGACGGGCTTCGGCGGCGAATTCCACCAGCTGGGGGTGCTCCCCCGGAGGTAAAAGGGCCCGGGCCGGTTGGCCCAACACTTCTTCCCGCTTCACCCGGAGGATGTGAGCTGCGGAATCGTTGATGTTGGTGATTCGGCCTTCCGGGTCCAGACCGATGACCCCGGCCGCCACATTCTTAAGGAGAATTTCCATGTAGCGTTTCTGAGCTTCCTGTTCCGCCAGGCTTTTTTCCAGGCGGGAAAGGGCCTGGGCCAACTGCGCCCGGCTGGCCTGGAGCTCTTGGGTCATGCGGTTGAAGGACTTGACCAGAAAGCCGATTTCATCTTTCCCCTCCTGGTCAATGTGAAAATCAAAATCGCCACCGGCCACCTTAAGAGCGCCTTCGGCCAGCTGGCGAATGGGGGTGGTGAGCTCCCGGGCCATATAAAAGGCCAGCCAGATGGCGGCCATGAGGGTCAGCAGAGTGACGATGATAAGGGTGAGATAATGACTGACCCGCACCGGCCGGAGAAGGAGTTGGGAGGAGCGCACCTTTTTGGCCTGGCCCTCGGTTTCCATGACCTGCCTGAGTAGAGGCCCGGGGATGAGCTGGTGGGCCACCAGATAAGCCAAGGGGTTCCCCCCAGAACCCTTCAGGGGCAAGGCCAGGCTGAGGATGATCCCCCGGCTGGCCCTTTGCCGGTGAAAGCCTCCTTGGGACAGCTGGTCCGCCCTCAGGGAAGGAAGAGACACCTCAGCGCCCCCCCCCGGCTCTGACGGCAGGCTTTGGGCGATCTTCTCCCCCGCCTGGGTCACCACCTCCAGGCCAGCGAGCCGGTAGGACCTGACCAGCTCCGTCAGGCGGGCATTTACTTTGGCCGGGTCCCTCCCCTCCAGTCCGCCTTTGGCCTCCAGCTCCCTTAGAGCCAGGTTCCCCACGGCCTTCAGTTTGTCCTGCAGGCCCTCGGAAAATACCTGCCCCAAGGCCAAGGTCTGTTCCAAAGTGTCCCCCACCAGGTTATCCCACTGGTATTCCAGACGGCTGGAGATGAGTTGCCAGGCGATGAAAAACATGAACAGGGTGGGAATGAGGGCCAGACTGATGAAGGTGAGAACCAGCCGGGTGCGTAGGCGGGAACCGAAGACCCGGGCCCGGCGCTCCAGGAACAGCTTCGTCAGGTGCCGGAATACCAGGAAGGTGAACAGGAGAAACAGAATGGCATTGAGGTTCAGAAGGCCGAAAACCAAAAGACTGCCAGTGAAGGGGTGGCCGCCCCGCTGCACCAGATGGATTTCCACACTGGTGAGAACCACCACCAGAAAGAGGAGCAGGCCGATAAGGACCTTTTCCCGACGCCTTTTGGGTTTTTCGGGGGACATAGACAACGGCTCAGACATAAGGGTGCTGACCCCCCCGCATAAGGTCAGGAGGTATTTTCCGAGACTCCGGCTGAAAAGCCAAAGGAGAGAGCCTCCAGGGCTTCCGAAGGGCGACATTTCCGGAGAACCACATTGACCTCCGGGGTGAGGCCCGGAAATTTCCGGCCCAGACAGGTATTGACCCGGTAAAACTGCCAGTGGTTTTCCCAGTTCCGGGTTTTGCGGGCGGAGAGCACCCTAAACCCCCGCACATCCAGGATTTGAGCCCCGGGCAGATTCCGCCGCAAAAACCGCATCAGGGAAGGCAGGTCAAAATTATAGGCGGTCTCCCCTTTTTGAAGGCGGCGACGGGAATAAAGAAAATTCAGAAGATTGCTGACGAGCACCGGCTTAATGGGCGCACCCACAATGAACCAGCCGCCGGTTTTCAAAACCCGATACATTTCCTTTAGGGCAAATTCGCGGTTTTGCAAATGCTCCAGCACATGGCTGGCCACCACCACATCAAAGCTTTCCCCCGGAAAGGGGAGGGTTTCCGTGTCGATATCACACCAATGCATGTGGTAGCCCAGTTTCTGGCAGTCCCGGAAGCGCTCCTCCCAGATTTCAATGCCATGCCAGTCAATCTGGCCAAAATCGCAGAAATATTTGAGATAGCCGTTGCCGCTCCCTACATCCAATAATTTTAGACTATCCTTTCCGGCATGGGCCAGGCGGATAAAATCGGAGGCACTGCGGTAGCGCTCCATGAACAGCTCATATTTGCAGTAGGCCGGAATTTTGCCGAAGGCAAGCTGGGTTTTCTCTTTTTTCTTTTTCACCGGGGACCGCTGCCTTTCACCGGAATTTATGTCGTGAAGTCTCTGGCCTTCTTTGGGGTGAGCCAACTTTGGTTCAGCCCTCCAAAGGGAGTTTCACGGTCACGGTGGTGCCCTCCCGGGGTTGGCTCTCCACGATGATGACGCCCTGGTGATCGGCGATGATCTTGTGGCTTACCGCCAGACCCAGACCGGTGCCTTTTTCCTTGGTGGTGAAAAAGGGATTGAAAATCTTTTCCAGCACTTCCGGGGTCATACCGGGGCCGTTGTCCTGGACCGAAAACCACACTTGCCGGTCCTCCCTGCCGGTGGTGAGGGTCACCCGTCCACCGGCCTCCAGAGCTTCAAAGGCATTTTTTATCAGGTTCAGGAGCACCTGTTTGAGCTGGTTGGGGTCGGCCTTAAGGGTGGGCAATTTCTGGTCCAGCTTTTCTTCCAGGAGGACGCCCTTGCTTTTGGCCTCCCCCTCCATCAGAGCATCTACTTCCTGAATCAGGGCATTCAGGTTGATTTCCTGTTTGGCCGGAAGAGCTGGCCGGGTAAAGTCTCTGAGGTCCCCCAGGAAATTTTCCAGCCGCTGCACCTCGTTTTGGATGACCTGCAGTTTTTCCTGAAGAACGGGGTGATCCGTAAGCTGGCGGGCCACCTGACGGGCCAGGCCGCCGATGACCATCAGGGGGTTTTTGATTTCATGGCTGACATAGGAGGCGGCCTCGCCGATGGCCGCGAACCGTTCGGATTTCACCAGCCTTTTCTGGGACTCCAGGAGCTCCTCCGTCTTGAGGTCCACTTCCCGGGCCAACACCTTGTTCCAGCTCAGGGTAACGGCCATAAGAGCGATGGCGCCTGTCAGCAGAGCCAGAAAGAACACGACCACCAGAAACAGTTCCTGGTGCATCACCTGGCCGACGCTGCCGGCTACTTCGTTCACCGGCGCCACCACGGCTACACCCCAGAGGTTGTGCTTCGGGTCAGCCACCTCGGTGACTCCCCGGATCAGCCCTTTGTCGAAGCGGATGGGGGTGAAGGCGCAGAGCTTTTCCATTTCGGCGATCTGCTCCCGGTGCCAGCCGGACACATACACCGTCAGGCCTTCCTCGCCGCGGAGCAGACGCTCATGGAGCTCTTTCAGCTGCCGGAAGGAAATTTGGGGGTTGCGTTGGCGCCGGATCTCGAGGGCGTCCTCCCCCACGAAGGTCTGTTCGTAATGGGCCAAGAAGATGCCGTTTTGATCAATGATCCAGGAATAACCCGTCTCCCCGGAACGCACGCCTTCGGTGACCTTGCCTGCAATGAAATGGGGGTCCAGGACCAGTACCAGGGCCCCGGATGGCCATGTCGCGGCGGGATCGGGATAAAGGGGACTGATCAGCCGCATAATCCGGCGTCCCTGCCAGGGGCCTTCGGCGGTCCGTTCCACTTTTCCCAAAAAAAGCTGGCCCTTATGGACCGGGTCCTTTATCCAGGAAAGCAGGTCAGCTGGCAGGACATCCGTGAAAGCCTCAGAGTCCGTGATCGCCGGCCGCCCATAGGCCTTGATCAGCCGGCCGTCCGCCCCATACCACCCAAGCTCCAGGACTCCCAATTTCTGCAATTCCCGGGACCTGGCCGTGAGGTACTCTTCAACCCCGGGAGATTTGAGGGACATGGCGTGAAGCCGCCAAGGGAAGGCCAGGAGCTCGCTTTCCAGGAAGTCGAAGTAGGACTCCACATTGTCAGCGATCTTGCGGGCCAGCTCCAACTGCTGCCGGTTGAACTGCTCTTTGAGAATGTCCTCCACCTTGGCATTGAGGCGCTGCCAGAAGCTGAAAAACAGAAGGGAAAGCAAAATGGTGACGGCCACAATCAAACCGATGATCTTCGGCAGGGACAGTGCTCCCCGGAGCCTCTGGGGCTTCATTTCCGCCGCACCTCCCAAGTGGCCTGATTCTGACATATTTAAACATCTCCTGCCATAATTGGCAAGCTCGCGGGAACTCAGAGAAAAGTGGGGCCGGCGCCCCAGATGACCAACAGTCCGGGGGTCAGCCCTGGGTCAAAAATCCAGACCTGAGGGCCCTAAAGCCGTTTTTCCCCGGTTTTGGCGGCCTGCCAGATGGCCTCCATTTCTTCCAGAGTGGCGGTTTCCGGGGTTTTGCCCTGCTTGGCCAGGGTGCGCTCCACCACATGAAAGCGCTTGATGAACTTATAAACCGTGTGCCTCAGGGCGTTTTCCGAGTCGATCCGCAGAAAGCGGGCCACATTCACCAAAGAGAAGAGCAGGTCACCCAGTTCCTCCTCCCAGGCCGGTGCCGGGGGCTGGGTCAGGGCCCGACGGAATTCCTGCCACTCCTCCTCCACCTTGGCGAGGGCGCCCTCGATGCTGGGCCAGTCAAAGCCCAGACGGGCCGCGGCTTCTCCCAGGCGCTGGGCCTGGGTGAGGGCAGGCAAAGAGGGGGACACCTGGCCCAAGGCCCCCGGCCCCTTTTTGCCCTCCTTCTCCTTGGCCTCCCGCCACAGGCGTCGCAGGTCCTCGATGGTCTCCGCCTTTTCCTCCCCGAACACATGGGGGTGGCGGTGAATCATCTTGGCGGCAATGCCCCGCACCACATCGGTGAAACAGAACTCTCCCCGTTCGGCGTAAAGATCGCTTAAAAAAACCAGATGGAGCAAAAGATCCCCCAGCTCTTCCCGGATCTTGTCCGGGTCCCGGCTGTCCAAGGCCTCGATGAGTTCGTAGGCCTCTTCCAGGACATAGGTTTTTAAGGTCTCCGGGGTTTGCTGGGCGTCCCAGGGGCACCCCCCGGGACTGCGCAACCTGTGGACAATGGCGGCAAATTCGGTGATGGCCGCCCCCAGCTCTAAGAGGTGGTCTGACATGACAAAGATCCTGTGTAAACCGGTATGTCGGTATGGAGGAAAAAAAACGGGTTTTAGGGAAGGATCGGGGCCTCCACCCCTCCTTGACCCCGCCCTTTGACCGTTTTATCAGAATAAGGCTTTTATTCAAACAGGGTGGTAAACCTGTTCAGGTTTAGCCGAAACCCCGGTTACCGGGAATTCCCGCGAAATTCCGGCCAAAGAGATGGAGTAGCCCGGCCTGCCTTTCCGTTTCAGGCCCCAGATGCACCGTCTGCTCCTTTTCCCGGGGCCGGGGCACCCGGTGCAGGTAATCCTGAATGCGGCTCTTGAACTCCGGGGGCAGGAAATCCAGCGTCCTTTTGGCCAGTTGGGTGAGCACCGGGGTGGTGACGGATTCCCTGAGGAGGCGGGAGTCCCGGGGCAAAAGCAGACCCAGCACCAGAAGTGCCAGTCCCAAAATAAGGGCACCTTTAACCAGCCCAAAGAAAGCGCCCAACAGGCGATCCACCACGTCCAGGTACAGGTGGTAGAGAAGGCGCTGCAATAGATAGCCCACCAGGCGAACCCCCCAATAGCACCCCACCAGCACCGAGATGAAGGCCAGAGCCTGGGCCCAGACCAGGTTTTTCACCAGGGGCAGGAGCAAGGCTGCCACCTGGAGATAAGTGTGGGCCGCCAGAAACAATCCCCCCACCAATCCCACCAGGACCGCCAGCTCCTGGAAGAGGCCGCGGAAATAGCCCCTCAAGGTTACCAGGACCAGAAGCACCAGAATTCCCAAGTCCAGGAGGTTCATAGGATATTATCCCCCAGAGCCTTGGGCCGGACGGCCAGCCAAGGTCCAGGGACCATTAGGCCAGCCTCCCCAAGCCCGCGGTCTGCTTGGCCCAGAGGCTTTTTCCCTCTTGAACCGGGCCACCAAAATTTATATAAATCAGTCATTATGCCCCAGCCTTATTGCCCAAGGAGCCCGTGTCATGGCTTGTCCGGTAATTATCAGAAACAATTTCGGACATCTGTCCTATCTGGTTCTGGACGACCAGCCCCGGGAACTTTTACGGCATCCAGGTTTCAAGGAGGAGTTTTCCGTCCGCCCCTGGCTGGGTTCCACCGACCCGGTGGAAGCCCGGGAACAATGGGCCGAAATGCTGGCCGAAGACCTTGAATGGTATACCATTTCGGACAGCGATAACGAGACGTATCGCCTGGACCTGCATTATTGGGATCACAGCCGCAGATAATCAGGCGTCCGTCAGAAACACATGGGCCAGCACCCGGGCGTCGCCCACTAGGTTTTTCAGCAGACAGTATTCATTGGGCTGGTGGGCCGTCTGGCTGACGGTCATCCAAACCGCCGCCGGAAGCCCCCGTTGCCGGAAGAAGGCGGCCACCGTGCCCCCCCCGATCCCCTGGGGTTTGGCCTCCCGGCCGTAAACCTGGCGAACGGCGCGCACCAGGGCCTTAACCACCGGGGCCTGGGGGTCGGTGGCGGGGGGGCTTTTTAGCTCCTGTACCGCTTCCACGGTCAGGTTGACCCCGAATCTTTGCGCGGCCTCCCGGGCCAGGTCCTCCACCCGCTTCCTGACCTGTCCCAGGTCATATTCCGGCAGCACCCGGCAGTCCAGATAAAAGACATCCCGTCCGGGTATGGTATTGATGTTGGGCACATTGGCCTCCTTCTGGGTGGGCTCAAAGGTGCTCTCCGGAGGGTCAAAGAGGGGGTTTACCGCGCTGAATTCCCGCCGCAAGGCCTCCAAGGCCACAATCACATGGGCGCAGGCCCTCAGGGTGTTCCGTCCCAGTTGGGGGCGGCTGGCGTGGCACTGTTGCCCCACAAGAGTGAGGCGCAGCCATAGGATGCTTTTCTCCGCCACCTCCACCAGGGTTCCGTCCGGGCTGCCGGCGTCGGGCACAATGATCAAGTCCTCCGGGGAAAACAGTTGCGGCTGGGTTTTAAGGAGAAACTCCAGCCCCTTGGCACTGCCGGTCTCTTCGTCGGCCACCAGGGCCAGGCCCACGGTGCGTTGGGGAGTAAGGCCCAAATCCAAAAGGGCCCGTACCGCCAACAGCGAGGCCACAATGCCGTGGTGGTTGTCCTCCGTGCCCCGACCATAAAGGCGGTCGCCCTCCACCCTGAGGGTGTAAGGATCAGAGTGCCACAGGTTCAGGTCTCCGGGGGGCACGATGTCCAAATGGGAGAGGACCCAGACCTTTTCCGGCCTCCGGCCGGGAAGCCAGGCGATCAGGTTGGGACGTTCCCCGCCGGCCACCCGGGGGTCTGGAGCGGGGTAGTTGGTAACCGGCAGGCCCCAATCAGTAAGAAGTTTCTGTAAAAACGCCGCCTTTTCCCCTTCCCCTGGCCCTCCCTGATCCGGGCCCACCGCCACCCGGGCCACCAGTTCCCGCTGAAGGTCAATGATTTTCTCCCGATACTGTCCAAGCTTCTCATAAACCCGGGAAAATTCCTGGTCGGTGGACATGGGGCAAGCTCCCCGTCATAAGGGTCAGTTTGGCAGCTTAGGCGCCATTGGGAGTCGCAAACCGCAGGCAAATGCGGTCAAGGGGTTTCCCCCGTTTTTGTCATCATATATAATGGCCCAGGCACAGGGCAAGAGGATTTGCCTAAGTTTTCCAGCCAGGCCGCAGAACAGGAGGATTCTCATGAAAATCAAGCGCATCGCCCATCTGGGCGTGGCCATCAGGGAACTGGACCCCCCCAAAAAGCTCTATGGGGAGCACCTCAATCTGGAATTTAAAGGCGATGAGGTGGTGGCCTCCCAAAAGGTGCAGGTGAGTTTTTTCAAGGTGGGGGAGACCAATATCGAGCTGCTTTTACCCACAGCGGCGGACAGCCCGGTGGCCAAATTTCTGGAGACCCGGGGGGAGGGCTTCCACCACCTGGCCCTGGAAGTGGAGGATATTGACCAGGCCGTGGCCGAGCTCAAGGCCGCGGGGGTGCGCCTCATTGACGAAACCCCCCGGGAAGGGGCCCACAACACCCGGGTGGCCTTCATTCATCCCAAATCCACCTTCGGGCTCCTGGTGGAGCTGGTGCAGTATCCCTGAGGGACCAGGCCTTCATGGGCATCTCCCCCGAGGCCCTGGTGGAGCGGGTGCAGGTTAACATCCCCTTCCCTTTTCTTTTGCGGGGCTACCTTGCCAAATTTCTGGCCCGGGGCCTGAATCCGGAAATCGGCTTGGACGCAGGGAGTCTGGACACTTATCCCCCCGCCGTCTTTCGCCAGGTGGCCAAGGCCTTTCAGGCCGCCGGCCGGAGGCTTACCCTGCACACGCCATTTCAGGATCTGGCCCCCGGGGCCCTGGATGACCTCGTCCTCAGGGCCAGTCGGCAGCGTTTGCGGCAGGCCTTCCGCTGGCTGCCGGTCTTCCGGCCGGAGGCAGTGGTCTGCCACCTGGGCTTTGAAGAACGCCATTACCGCTGGGATCTGGAAAACTGGCTCACCCGGGCGGCGGCCACTTTCCAGGAACTGGGGCGGCTGGCCCAAGGCTCCGGAGTCCAAGTGATGCTGGAAAATGTCTATGAAACGGATCCGGAGCTCTTCCAGGAAATCCTCCGGCGCATTGCCCTCGAAAATGTCCGCATTTGCCTGGATGTGGGTCACTTGAACGCCTTCGGGGGCGGTGACTTCAGCCGCTGGCTAAATACCCTGGGGCCCCTCATCGGCCATTTGCACCTGCACGACAACCAGGGGAGTCTTGATGACCATCAGGCCTTGGGAAGCGGCACCGTGCCCTTGGCTTATGTCCTTACCACCTTGGCGGGAAAAGGCCCCCCGCCCCTGATCACTCTTGAGCCCCACCAGGCCGGCAGTCTCGAACCTTCCCTCAGATGCCTCGCTGAACTTTGGCCTTGGGAGTAAAACAGGTTTTCGGTTCTCGGGAAATGAAAGGCCAAGAGATCAGGCGATGGCATAATCCGGGTGAGGAAATTGGAGCCGGAAATAGGGGGGCCTGAGGGTCAGCTCTTGTGATTCCAGTTTTTGACGGTGTGCCAGAGTTTTTTCCAGACACTTTCCTCCGGCTGGTCCGGAGAGCCGGGAGACAGAACCATGGTCTGGGCTTCGGGGTCCTCCCGGGCCAGTTCCTGTAGAAGTTCTGTCTGTCGCGGGGTGAGCTGCCGGGGGATGACCACCTTGACCTGCACCAGCAAATCCCCCTGGCGCTGGCCTTTAGGGTAGGGAACCCCCTCCCCCCGAAGGCGGATGACCTCCCCGGGCTGGGTGCCAGGGGGGATGACGATTTCCTTGGAGCCCTTCAGGGTGGGGATGGTGAGACGAGTCCCCAAAGCCGCCTGGACAAAGGAAATGGGCACTTCAAGGTGCAGGTCATAGCCCTCCCGGCGGAAAAGTTCGTGGGGCCGTACATGCAAAATGATGTAAAGGTCCCCCGGAGGCCCGCCGAAGCGGCCGGCGTTGCCTTCTCCGGCCATGACCAGGTGGGTGCCGTTGTCCACCCCGGGCGGGATTTTCACCTTGAGCTTTTTCTTTTCCCGGGTCTGACCTTCGCCGTGGCAGTCGGGGCAAGGGTCAGCGATGAATTCCCGCAGGCCGCCGCAGCGGGAGCAGGTGGTGGTGATCTGAAAGATTCCCTGGGTCCGAGTGATGACCCCCCGGCCCCCGCAGGCGGGGCAAGGTATGCGGCCGGTGCCGGGGCGGGCACCGCTGCCCCCGCAGGTGCGGCAGGTGACGATGCGGGGCACCTCAATGGTCACCTCGGTGCCCAAAGTGGCGTCCAGAAAGTCCAGGGTGAGGTCGTAGCGCAGGTCGCTTCCGGCCTGGGGCCGGCCCTCCCGGGGGCCAAAGTCCGCAAAGCCGAACAGGTCCTCAAAGATATCGCTGAAGGAGCGGAATATGTCGGAGAAGTCGTGGAACCCGGTGAAGCCGGTGGAGGACACCCCTTCATGGCCGTAGAGGTCGTAAAGGCGGCGTTTCTCCGGATCCCGCAGGACCTCGTAGGCCTCGGCGGCCTCCTTGAACTTCTCCTCCGCCTCTTTGTTGCCGGGATTGCGGTCTGGGTGATATTTCAGGGCCAGCTGGCGGTATTTCTTTTTTATCTCCTCCGGCGAGGCGTCCCGGGGCACCCCCAGAATGCGGTAATAGTCCTTCCGGTTGGTTCCCATGGCGCTTAAGTCAGACGAGCCTCCACTGCAGAAATTTTATCTCCTAGACTTACCTTTTTGTCCCGCCGGTCGTCAATGGTAATGTGGGTGATGACCCTCTGGACCCCTTTTTCAAAGGGGAGCTCATGCAGAACGCGGGCCCATTCTAGAAGTTTGGCCGGAGGTCCTTCCACAATGGTGCTCATGTCGGTGAGACGATGGGGAATCTTGTTTTCCCGGAGGAATTTAACGAGGGCGGCGATGTAGTCCCCCACGCTGGGGGATCCCAGTCCCATGGGCACCACGCTGATTTCCATAAGGGCCATTAACTCACCCCCCTTTAAACTTAGCCCTCGGCCAAAAGCCGCCGGACCGTCTCTTTAAGCCGGTCCAAATCGGAGCTTTTGGGCACAAAAGCGTCCACCCCCAGGGACTTCAGGTCCCGGGGCGGTTTAAGGTGGGAAAAAAGGACGACCCGGGTGTTCCTGCAGGTTCCCTTTATGATTCTACCGGTTTCCAGGCCGGACATATCTGGCAGCAATACCTCGAGGATCACCACATCGGGATTGAAGCTTTCCGTCAGGCGGACACTGTCCCCCCCTGAAGCAGCCACCAGGACTTCGTAGCCTTCCTCCCGCAACTCCTCCTGGCATAGCAACCGGATGTGCCGTTCCCCGTCCACAAACAGCACACGTCCCATGTGGAGCACCCCCTTTGATCTGGCGCTCCCCCCCGGTTACCATCAATATAAATCCTGGGGGCGCATTTGTCCAGGGTCGGGGATTCCCCCTAGGGAAAAAATCAGGTTTTGCCTGGAGGGGGTTGGCGGCCGGGCCAGCGGGCCACCAGGTCCGGCTCGGCCCCCTCGGTTCCGGGCTCGTAAAAGCGTCGCCCCCGGATCTCTGGGGGGAGATATTCCTGGGCCACCCAGTGCCCGGGATAATCGTGGGGATAGAGATATCCTTGCCCATGGCCCAACGCCGCCCCGTTTCGGCAGGGATCCTTCAGGGGGGCGGGGACCTCGGTGGCCCCCGTTTCCTCCAGGCAGGCCTTAGCCCTGAAATAGGCCTGGGTGGAGTTGCTTTTGGGCGCTAAAGCGAGATACATGGTGGCCAAAGCCAGATGATATTGGGCTTCGGGCAGGCCGACCCAGGTGAGGGCCTGAGCTGCGGCACTGGTCAGGCCCAGGGCCTGGGGGTCGGCGAGTCCCACATCCTCCGCGGCCAGTATCAAAAGCCGGCGCATTATCAGACGGGGGTCCTCTCCGGCGGTGACCAGCCGCGCCAGCCAGTAGAGGGCCGCGTCCACCTCCGAGCCCCGTACGCTTTTGATAAAGGCGCTCAAGGTGTCATAATGGGCGTCTCCTTCCTTGGCATACAGGAGCTCACGGCGGGGCAGACACTCCTGGATCACTTCCAGGGTAAGACGGATCCGGCCGTCTGGCCCCGGCGGAGTGGATAGGGCGGCCAGTTCCAGGGTGTTGAGGGCTCGACGGGCATCCCCCCCGGACATCCGAATCAGGTAATCCTGAGCCTCTTCCTCCAAAAGGAGGGGCAGTTCCCCCAATCCCCGCTCCCGGTCTTCCATAGCCCGGCGGATGATGGTGGACAGCTCCCCCACTCCCAGGGGGTCGAACACAAAAATCCGGGTGCGGGAAAGCAGAGGGGCGATGACTTCAAAATAGGGATTCTCGGTGGTGGCCCCGATTAAGGTTATAATTCCCTCCTCCACCTGGGGCAGAAGGGCATCCTGCTGGGCCTTGTTGAAGCGGTGGATTTCGTCCAGAAGTACCACGGTGCGGCGGCCGGCTTTTCTAAGACGTTGGGCCTCCGTCACCAGCCGCCTCACCTCGGCGACTCCCACACTTACAGCACTTAGGGCGAAAAACTCGGCGTCCAGCTCCTTTGCCAGAAGGCGGGCCAGGGTGGTTTTGCCAGAGCCTGGCGGGCCCCAGAAAATCATGGAGGCAAACAGGCGCCGGGCTTTCATAACCCGCCACAGGATGCGACCCTCCCCCAGAAGATGAGACTGGCCCACAAACTCCGACAACTCCCGGGGCCGCATCCGGGCGGCCAGAGGCGGGAGGGAGGGAAACAACGGGGAAGCGGATGGTTTCATGCAACCACTGTAAGAAAAGCGGCCTTAAGGCCCGTTGCCCTTAAACCCATCTTGGCCACACCGTCATCGCAGGAAATCGCCCCGGATCAAGTCCACCTCCGCTGCCGGGTGAAGAGGAGGGCCATGGCCACCAGGACAAGGCAGGTCCAGGCGAACAGATCGCCGTAGGCGGTATAGAAGCTGCCGCCGGGAAGCACCGGAAGCTTAAGGGTGTGGGCTGCCTCCTGGTTGAGGGGTGAGGTCCAGAGCACGCGGCCGTCTCCGTTGATGAAGGCGGATATCCCTGTGTTGGCCGCCCGGGCCAGGGCCACCCGGTTTTCCACGGCCCTGAGCACTGCCATGGACATATGCTGGTAAGGGGCACTGGTGTCGCCGAACCAGGCGTCGTTGGTGATGTTCACCAGAAGGCGGGCGCCGTTTTGCACCTGAGCCCGGCTTAAGTAGCCGAAAATGGATTCATAACAGATGAGCACCCCCAGGGGGCTCTCTGGGAAAGGCACCACCTTGCCCACCGGACCTTCAGCAAAGTCCCCGATCAGGGGCACCATTTTGGAGACAAAGAACAGAATCCTCTCCAGGGGGACATATTCCCCGAAAGGCACCAGGTGGGCCTTGTCGTAATGCCCCACCACTTTGCCTTCGGGATCGAGCAGGTAGGCCCGGTTAAAAAGCCGTTCCCCTTCGGCCCGTTTTTCTGCTGCTGGGGCACCGAAAAGCAGAAAGATCCTGTTTTTCCGGGCTGTTTCCTTTACCATGGTATCCAGGGGCGTATCCCTGTCAGGAAGGTGGTGAAAGAAAAAGGGGGCTGCGGTCTCGGGCCAGATCACCAGGGGAGGTTGGTCACCAGTTTCCCGGTCCTGGTCCCTCTCCAGGGTCTTGGCCGTCAGCCGGCCATAAGTTTCCAGGGTGGCCTGGACAATCTTGGGATCCCATTTTTCCCCCTGTTTGATATTTCCCTGCACCACCGCGACCTTGAGCTTGGGACTGGCGTTGATCATTTGAGAAACCTGACCGAGGCGCCAGTAGCCATAGCCCAGCCAGCCGGTGAGAACCACCAGAAGGAGCCCCAACACTTTAAGTTTCCGGAACCGGCGCCCCCGAGGGGTGGGGGCCAGAAGTTCCAGAAGCCCCATATTGACCAGCACCAACAGGAAAGAAAGTCCGTAAACCCCGGTGAGGTCCGCCAGCTGTAAAAGCAGGGGGTGGCGGTAGAGGCCGTGCCCCAAAAGTTCCCAGGGAAAGCCGCTGATGATGTAGGTTTGTCCCAACTCAAGGGCCACCCACAGGGCCGGGGCGAACCAGAGCAGCCGGATTTGTCGCTCTTGGGCCCAGACCACCCCCCAGGCCCACAGACCCCGATACAGGGAGAGATAGCCGGCCAAAAGGAGAAGCACCCCGAAGGCCAGGGGCAAGGGCAGCTTTCCGAAGACGTGGGTGACATAGACAATCCAGGAAAGGAGACCCAAATAGAAAACCAGTCCGGACAGGAAGCCCAGCCCGAAGGCGGTCCACCGGGACTGGCCCCGGAGGGCCCACAACAAGGGGAGCAAGGCCACGGCTAACAGATAACTCTTGTTCCATCGGGGAAAGGCTGCCACCAGGAGCAGCCCCGAGAACCCTGCGGCCAGGAGGGAGGGGAGCATGAAGTCCTCCAGGAAGCGAAACGGCATCAGGAGATTGCAGCTAAGGGCTGGACCGACCCAAAGAACGGGAGCTCCAACCCCAAGTCCCGGCTTAAGGGGAACTGAGAAGGCGCGCCCGGACCTGCTTGGCCCGCCGGGCGTCGGCGGCCACTACGGTGAGTTCCAGACCGTCGATCACCACCGAATCCTCCACCTGAGGCACTCGGCCCAAAAGGTGGATCAACAGCCCCCCGACGGACTCGAACTTGCCTTCCGGCCGGGGGCGATGAAAATAATCCATCAATTCTTCCACATCCAGTCGGGCGTCCACCAAGACAGAACCGTCCTCCTGGGGGAGAAGGCGGGGTTCCAGCCGGTCATATTCATCGTAAATCTCTCCAACGATTTCCTCCAGGATGTCCTCCAGGGTGATGAGGCCGGCGGTGCCCCCGTATTCGTCGATGACGATGGCCAGCTGGGTCTTGCGCTCCACCAGGTCCCGCAACAGGTCGCTGATCTTTTTGCTTTCCGGGATAAAGTAGGCGGGGCGCAGCACCATCCCCAGATTCCGGCGCTCTTCCGGGACGCCCCAGAAGGTCAGGAGGTCTTTGGCCAAAAGCAGCCCCACAATATTGTCAATGGTGCCTTCATACACCGGGAACCTTGAGTGTCCGGACTCCAGCACCAAAGAGATGATATCCTGAAGAGGGGTGGAACGCTCCACTCCCACAATCTCGGTACGGGGAACCATAATTTCCCGGACCAGAGTGTCCTTGAACTCAAAGATACTCTCAATGAGTTCTCCTTCCTGGCGGGAAATGAGGCCCCGTTCTTCGCAGGCATCCAGAATATCCTGGATTTCCCGCTCCAGGTCATCCGGGTGCGTGAGCTTGCGGCGGGAGAGCCAGCGCTGCCAAAGGCGCCTGAAGAAACCAGGTCGGGGACTCTCGCCCTCGTCCATTTTCAGACCTTCAGCCGTTGCCGCTCCTGTCGGAGAAGACGCTCCACTTTCTTGACTTCCCGGGGAAACTCCAGACCCCGGTTCAAAAGGTGCAGTTCGTGACGGCCGATGCCGAACATTTCAGTGGCGTAGGCCACGGCCAGTTGATGGTCGAAGTCCTTACAGGAAAAGATGTCCAGGCTCAGGTAAGCCCGCTCGGGATAAGTGTGGATACTGATGTGACTCTCGGCGATTAGCACAAACCCGGAAATACCCCAGTCTTCCGGAACGGCCGCCTGATATTTGAAGACATAAGGGGGCATTATCTTGGTCATCTGGATCAGGTCGGGACAACGATCCAGAAACTCATAAATGAGTTCCAAATTGGCCAGCTTGTCGGGATGGGAGTCATACCCGTCGAGGGTAAGGTGCATCCCGTAGCCGAGAGTGGGGTTGGTCAATTCTCCATCCTCCTCCAACCTGGTTTAGGGCAGACCCGAAGGGGCCTTCCCACTAAACCGCCTGCAACGGCAGAACGCAGGCCCGGGAATGACTTTTTAGGTCCCCGGGGCGGGGTTGATTGGGCTGACCTGGCACCCGGGGCTTCTGCGTGGGGGAGGAGTCGAGTCGTCCCGTCCCAAACAGAAGATACCCCTAACCCTGGGGGAAAGGGGTGCATCTTGCAAGCCCAATCCAAAACAATTAAAAAGTGTCAAACTTATATACCTTTTGGTATCTCCCTGGTCAATATTTTTTTTGCCGCAAAGGTGCTTTTCCCGGGGAAAAAGTCGGAATCTCCGGCCTTTTCTATTGACGCTTGTTTTAATATTGATAAATTGAGGTGGGTAGAAAAAAATTTTTGCTTGGGGAAAAGGCCCGGACCCCCGGGGTGAACCCCATTTCCCCATGGGCTACCCCCAACGGCCCTGGGTCAGTCCCCGGGCTTAAGGCCGTGATCTCCCTGAGGAGGAAAAACAAAGTGGCCCAGGTTGCCCCGTTCAAGGGGCTTTATTTTAATCCGGAAAAAATTCCTGATCTGTCCCAGGTGGTCACCCCACCCTATGATGTCATCCGCCCGGAGGACAGGGAGGCCTTGGCCGCACGGCATCCCTACAATATGGTGCACCTGATTTTGCCGCCGGCCCGGCCGGGGGATGGCCCCCTGGATAACCGTTACACCCGGGCCGCGGCCCTCTTTCAGAAATGGCAGCGGGAAGGGGTGTTCAGGCGGGCGGATCAGCCAGCCTATTATTATTGGGAAACCGGTTTCACCTATGCCGGCCGCAGCTACACCCGTCGCGGCTTGGCTGCCCTGGTGCGCCTGGAGCCCTTCAGCAGGGGCATCATCCTGCCCCACGAGCAGACCTTCTCCCAGATCAAGGCTGACCGCCTGGAACTGTTCAAAAGCTGCCAGGCCCATTTTTCTCCCATTTTCGCCCTGTTTCCCGATCCGGCCGATAAAATACTCGCCACTCTGGCCCAAGGACTTAACTTTCCGCCCCTGATGGATTTTACCGACCTGGAGGGCCGGCAGCAGCGGGTGTTTGCGGTGACCGACCCCGAGGTGCAGGCTGCAGTGTTCCGGGCCTTTCTGCCCATGAAGCTCTTCATCGCCGACGGCCACCACCGCTATGAGACCGCCTTGGCCTTCCAAAAGTGGATGAAGGAGCGCTACCCCCTCACCTCGCCCCGGGCCACTTTCAACTACATGCTCATGTATCTGGCCAACCTTCACGACCCGGAACTGGTCATCCTTATGGCCCACCGTCTTTTGGGCGGGCCGCGGCTAAAGCGGCTGAGCGAAGAGGTTATCTTGACTCGCCTGAGGGAATATTTTGAGGTGACCCCCCTCAACCTACCCAGAGGGGAAACCGAAACCCTGGCCCGGTCTCTGGAAGGCCACCTGACCCGGACCCGGCCCGAGGAAACCGTCTTTATCATGATGGGGTTCGGGCTGAAGGCCTGGCTCCTCAAACTCAAGGAGGAGGTGCGTCAGAAAATCCTGGGCCGGGAGATGCACCCGGCCTTGGCCGCCCTGGATGTGGCCGTCCTCAATTACCTGGTCTTTGACAAGGTCCTGGGGCTTGACGCCCAGGCCCAGGATGACCCCCAAACCTGCAAGTATTCCAGCCAGCCGGAGGAGGTCATCAAGCTGTTGGCGGCCAAAGAGGCCAGTCTGGCTTTCATCCTTAATCCCACCCGGATCGAACAGGTCCGGGATGTGGCGCTGAACAACCTGATCATGCCACGCAAATCCACCTATTTTTACCCGAAGGTGATGACAGGTCTCCTCCTGAACCCCATCTTGCCCGGGGAGGAGGTGTATCTGCCGGCCAAGGAGGAGGACAGCCTGGCGGGGGCCGCCTAAGGGGCGACACGGCCCTTACCCTGGCACCCCTGCTCCCGCCGCCAGTCCTCGACCAAAGGCTTATGGGAGCAGGGAAAGCCCCCTTCAGGTTCCTTAACCCCTTGTTACAGCCGCCATGGTCTTGGGGGACAACCGGAGCCCAGAAAAAAACTTCCCGGGAAGCACCCTGTCAAATCTTCTTGAGGGGGGTCTCAGCGCCGGGGTGTTCACCGCGGCCGTGGCGTTGGTGGGTCTTAAGGGGGAACTCCTCTGGCAGGGGGCAGCCGGGCGGCTGAGCCGGGACCCGGAAAGCCCTCCGGTAACCCTGGATACCGTTTTCGACCTGGCCTCCCTGACCAAGCCACTGGCTACCGCTCTGGCCTTGATGCTTTTTGTGTCCCGGGGGGAATTGCGTCTCGACACCGCCTTGGGACGGGTCCTGGAAGTCCCCTGGCTGTCCCCGGACAAATATCCCCTTACTCTGAAAAGTCTTCTGGCTCACCGGGCCGGGTTGCCGGCTTGGCGCCCCTATTATCGGGACCTTATAACCCGGCCGCCAACAGAGCGGCCCTTTCGGTTGGCCCGGTTGGCGGCCCGGGAGCCTTTGGAATACCCCCCGGACACCGCCACCTTGTACAGCGATCTGGGATATATGCTGCTGGAAGAGGTGATCCGGCGGGTAAGCGGCCAGGACCTGGACACTTTCTGCCGCCGGGAGCTGTACCTCCCTTTGGGCCTGAAAACCCTGGGCTTCAATCCCAAAGGGCATCCGGGGGGTGAGAACCTGGCCTTCGCCGCCACCGAGACCGGCCTGATCCCCGGGCGGGACCTCTTCGGTGAGGTCCACGATGAAAACGCCTGGGCCGCGGGCGGGGTGGCGGGGCACGCCGGGCTCTTCGGCCGCGGGCCGGAGGTCTTCGCCTTGGTCGCCGGGCTTTGGCGGGCCTATCACGGCGAAGCCTTTGGCCCGTTTCGCCCTGAGGTGGTGCGGGACTTCCTTACCCCGGTGGCCCCTGGTTGCCGCACCCCGGGCTTTGACGTGCCCACCCCGGGGGCAAGCTCCGCCGGGCGCTTCTTTTCCCGGCAAAGTGTGGGGCACACCGGCTTTACTGGCACTTCCTTCTGGCTTGACCTGAAACAGGGGCAGATGGTAGTCTTGCTAACCAACCGGGTGCATCTGGGTAGACACCATGACCAGATCAAGGCCTTCCGCCCCCGGTTTCATGAGGCGGCCTCCCGGGCGCTTTCAGGGTTGAAGGCGGTATGAACCCCAAGGCGGTTTATGACCTGACAGGTGGTGCAAGTCCGTAACACCCTTAAAATCAGGGAAAAACAAAATCTACTCCATCATTTATGGTCAACTTATCCTCAACCCCGCTCCATTTTCACCTCCTGGGCCTGTGCGGCACCGGCATGGCGGCCCTGGCCGGAATCTTAAAAGAACTGGGCCACCGGGTCACGGGGTCTGACGAGCAGGTCTATCCTCCCATGAGCACCTTTCTGGAGGCCTTGGGCATCCCCGTCCTGAACGGTTACCGGCCGGAAAATCTTAAGAACCGTCCGGACCTGGTGGTGGTGGGCAATGTCATCCGCCGGGACAATCCCGAGGCCCAGGCGGTGGAAGCGTTGGGATTGCCTAAGCTCTCATTACCCGAGGCCCTGAACCGCTACTTGGTGGGGGAGCGCCTGAGCCTGGTGGTCACCGGCACCCACGGCAAGACCACCACCAGTGCCCTTTTGGCCTGGCTTCTTTATGCCACCGGCCGGGATCCCGGTTTCATGGTGGGGGGCCTGGCCCGGAATTTCCAGGCCAACTACCGGGTGGGGCAGGGGCCCTTTGTGGTCCTGGAGGGAGATGAATACGATACCGCTTACTTTGACAAGCGCCCGAAGTTTCTCCATTTTACTCCGCATCTGGCCATACTTACCTCAGTGGAGTTTGACCACGCCGACATCTATGCCGATCTGCAGAAAGTGGTGGCGGCCTTTCAGGCCTTTGCGGCCCAAATGCCCCCGGCCTCCCGGATGATAGCCTGGGGGGATGACCCCAAGGTGCGCCAGGTGTGTCGAAGCTCAGTCTGCCCGGTGATCTTCTATGGCTTTGGCCCGGAGGTGTCCTGGCAGGCGGTGGACCTTGCCTGGGAGGAAGGTGGGACCTATTTTGGCGTGCGGCGCTTCGGGAAAAAATGGGGCCGCTTTTTCCTGCCCCTTCTCGGGCGGCACAACGTGCTGAACACCCTGGCGGTGCTGGCAGCCCTGGCGGAGTTGGACCTTACCCCGGAGGAGATCGCCCCGGCCCTCCGGGAATTCAAAGGGGTCAAACGCCGGCTGGAATCCTGGGGGGAACACCAGGAGGTCTTGGTTCTGGATGACTTTGCCCACCATCCCACCGCGGTGGCCGCAACCCTCAACGCGGTGCGCCAGGCCTATCCGGGGCGGCGGCTGGTGGCGGCTTTCGAGCCCCGCACCAACACCTCCCGACGGGCGGTGTTTCAGAAGCCTTATGCCCAGGCCTTTGACCAGGCCGACCTGGTTCTGGTGCGGGAACCTCCCGACCTCTGGAAGGTCCCTGAGGGGGAACGGTTCTCCTCCCGGCAACTGGCAGCTGACCTCAGGACCCGGGGCCTTCTGGCCTGGTACTTCCCGGATACCGACCATCTGCTGGAGGGGCTGCTTTCCGTCTTACAACCTGGAGATGTGGTTCTCATCATGAGCAACGGCGATTTCGATCACCTGGTGCCGCGCCTCTGTGAGGCTCTGGGGGCCAATGGGAAAAAGGGTCAGGGCTGAGATGCACCCTCACCCGGCCGGGGGTGGGTCCTTAAGCTCCACGGCGTGGTAGCCGGCAGGAGTGATGGTGGCGAAGTAAAAGGGCGGCCCCACCTCCTCCTTGGCGGCTGCCTGTTTCTCCAAAAATTCCTTACTCAGGGACAAAAGCTGGGAGAGGGGGGAATTGGCCGCCAAGGCCTTGAGCAGCCTGAGTTCCATCCCCAGGTTGCGGGGCATGACCACCAGGTTGGTGACCGGAAGAAGCCTTAGGGGCAATTCATTTTCCTCGCTTCCCAGAAGATAGAGGCGAAAGCCGGGCGGGGCATATTGGGGGGAATAGCCCCCCAGGATAAAATAAAGCCGGCGGAAGCCCTCAGGTTCAGGGCCGTGGCGCTCCAGATAGCGGGAGTAGCCCTGGCTCAGAAATCCCAAGGCGAATTCCACCATGTGCTCCAGATCATCAAGACCCCGGCGGCGCCCGATTTCATGGCGCAAGGCCTGGGTGAGAGGGACGCTGACCCCAGCACCGCCGCTCAGGATGGCGGCAAACCTCCCCAGAGGATAGAGTTTGGGCACCGAAAAATATTCCTGGCCACCTCCGGGGAGAAAGCGGGTGGCCCGGCTGTCGGTGGCCAGTATTAGCCCGTGTTCATCATATGCCGCCAATGCCTGAGTCATGGTAGGTTCCTTGGTAATTATTCGGGTCAGATTTCCTGAGCCCGGGGCTCGCCTTTAAATCAGGAAAAAGGTCCCGGGGCAAGTAAGGGCCGGGGGCGTCATGACCGCCAACCGCCTCCCGGATTTTCCGGGATCACCGCCAGGGACCCCGGGTTGCAAAGCCTTGATCATAAGATATGCTTAATAATAGGTTTTGCCAAGCTTATTAAAGACCATGGTTGAATTGGCCGCAAATTTCAGCAGGAGGCCAGGGACCCTTAGCCTTACGACCAAGAATCTGAAAGATCGACGGCTTAGGTCGGCAAAAGAGGCGAGTCATGAGTCTTGAGACCGCCTTCCCCTTCGCGGTCCCCCCATTTAAGGATACCCCGGATCCGGAACTGGTGTTCCTCACCCCCAACCATGAAGCTCTTCTGGCGGAATTGGTTAACTTTGTTCAAAACCGCCGGGGCCTTGCCTTGCTGGTGGGGGAGGAGGGAGTGGGCAAAACCACCCTGCTTTTGACCCTGATGGGCCGTTTGCCTCCCACCTGTCAGGCCGTGTTGGTCTCCCATCCGAGCCGCGAACCCCTGGGCCTGGTACAGATGTTGGCCTCTTCCCTGGGCTTGGCCCTGGGGGAGCGGGAGTGCCTGGAAGTTACAGCCTTGGCCCAGGAGCTCCGCTCCCTGGTCCAGGCGGGCCGGCAGCCGGTGGTGATGGTGGATGAGGCCCAGGAGCTGTCCGACGGTCACCTCAAGGAACTGTGGCTACTGGCCCAGATGGAAAATCAGGATGGGGGGCTTTTGCCCTTTATCCTGGTGGGACGACGGGGGCTCCTGAAGAAGCTGGAAAGCCGGACGCATGAGCGCCTCCGGCCCCTGATCCGGGCCCGCCTTACCCTCCCTCCCCTGACGCCCAGGGAAACCATCCTCTATCTGGACCACCGGCTCCGGCGGGCGGGTTCCAGTTTTGCCGCCTGTTTTTCTCCGGAATGCTCCGGTCCCCTGTTTGCCATTACCGGCGGCCTGCCACGCCGGATAAACCGCCTGGCCCGGGAGGCCCTGGAGCGCGCCCAGCGGGAGGGCCTCCCCCGGGTGACCCGCTCCCTTTTAAGCGGCGAGGAAGCCTCCCCGGTGCCCGTCGATTTAGGGCCCCTAAGACCCAGGGCGGCCTGGAGAAACAAACTGACGGCTGCCGCAGTTCTTTTGGGTCTGGGGCTCATCTCCGCCCTTTATCTCGGAGGGCTGGGGTTTCTTCGGCCATTTACTTTCACCGGGCCGGCTTTGAAGAGCCCCGCCGGAATCTCCGGAAAGGAGGGGACCCGGCAATCCCCTGCCGGGACGCCGCTCCGGCCGGGTGAAACCCCGGAAACTTCCCAGGCTGAGAAACCCAAGCCTTCGCCCCTGTCAGCCGGAACAGTCCGGCCTTCCGGGAGCGGGGAACTCCCGGGTGCCGTCCCCTCGCCCTCCCGGGAGCAGGTTGCCTCCGAGGCCACCTACCAGGTGGCCCCGGCGGATTACCTTTATAAAATTGCCGCCCGGTTCTATCGGGAAAACCCCAAAATCGGGTTTGCCGCCCTCCTCCTGGCCAATCCCGGCCTAAACGAAACCGACCCGCTCTTTCCGGGGCAGATCCTGAATCTCCCCCAGGTGGACCAGCAATCCGGCATCATCCGGATAAAAGACCGGTATTTTTACCTGTTACGCCGGTATTTCGGCGAGACCCCGGAAATGTCCAGGCTTGTCCAGCACCTGAAAGAAAATCAGGTGGAATTCCTTATCCGGGAATCCCGACACCCGGAACAACAAAAGATCTACCGCCTCTTTTTGGGGGGGTATGCCTCGGTGCCGGAATTGCACCAGGTCATAAAACAGTTCGAGGAACCGAGGCCCTGACCCTGCCGTAATTTTTCAGAGGCGACCCCTGGTCACCCGGGGCAGGAGGAGTTGCCGTACCTTCTCCCGGAATAGAAACATGTCCTCCCCGGCGGCGCAGGTATTGAGGTATCGGATTACCCTGGTGGGATTGTGTTTCAGCATCCCGAAAAGCTGCACCCAGTATTGCCGCCGACACGAGGGCCTGACTCCCTGCCGCCAGGAAAGGGAGAGGAACCGCCGCAGATCCTTAAGCTTATCCCTGAAGGATACCTGCTTCCGGGGACCTGGGGGAGAGGCAAGCTTAGCGGGCTTTAACCCCAAGGCCGCCCGGGTGGGCCGCATGGCCCGGTAATAGCGGTAGGCCCGGGCCAGGAAATGGGCGCGATCAAAAAGCCGGTCCCACAAGGATAAAAATTCCCCCAGGACCTCCTCCTCCGGCCGGGCAAAGCGGAAAGGCGCCCCTCCGGCGGCGGTGATCTCCCGCCAGCTGTCCCCCGGCGTGTTCTCCAGAAGGCGTCCCTCCTCCTTGAGCCGCCTCCAAAGGCGCGTGTTGGGGAGCGGGGTAAGAAGATTCAGCATGACCTGTGGTATGTTGGCGGCCTCCACAAAGGCCGCAATGCGCTCCCCGGCCCCTTTCTCCTCATCGTCGAACCCCAGAATAAAACTCCCCACCACTGTGAGGCCCCTTTGGCCGATGCGGCGCACAGAGTCCAGCATGGGGGACTTCACGTTGTGGTACTTGTGGGTGGACCGCAAAACTTCCTCATCGGGACTCTCAATGCCGATGAACACATGGGAGATGTTGGCCTCGGTCATGAGGTCGATGAGGTCCGGGTCCTGACCCAGATTCACCGAAGCCTGGGTCCAGAACTCAAACGGCTCTCCATGGGACTTCATCCAGGGAATCAGTTGCTTCAGGAGCTCCCGGGCATACGCGGGGTTACCGATGAAGTTATCGTCGGTAATGAAGATTCCCTGGCGCCAGCCCAGACGGTACACTTCCTCAAGTTCCGCCAGCACCTGGGCCGGACTCTTGTGACGCACCTTGTGGCCGAAGAGGGCCACCACATCGCAAAATTCGCAGTCAAAGGGACAGCCCCGGGAGGTTTGCAAAGACAGGGTCACATAGTCAGACTGGCGCACCAAATCGAACCGGGGCACCGGAGAAGTGGAAAGGTCCGGCTTTTCCCGGGATTCCAGCACCTGCCTTTGGTCCCCGGCCTGGAGGGCCGCAAGAAAAGGGGTCACCAGGTTTTCCAGTTCGCCTCTCACTACCAGATGAGCCCCGGCGGCCAGCATTTCCTCGGGAACGATGGTGGGATAGGGCCCTCCCACCACCACCGTCTTGCCTCGGGCCCGGGCCTCTAAGACAAGTTCGTGAAGGCGGGCCTTCTGGACCAGCATGGCAGAGAGCAGTACCACCTCACCCCATTGCCAGTCCGCCTCCGTGAGGGACTGCACATTTTCATCCACCAGGCGAAGCTGCCAGTCCGGGGGCAGGAGGGCGGCCACCGTCAACAACCCCAGGGGTGGGGCCAAGCATTTGGCCCCCCGCTGCTCACACAAGTATCTCATGTCCCAGTAAGAGGCGGGCAGTCGGGGGAAAAGCAAGAGGACCCGTGCCCCTGGCGCAAGTGACTTCATAAGCCTGGTTCCTTCAGATAATGGAAGGGAATCGGTTAAGAGAGTCCTGACCTCCTAACCTGGGCCCGGTGGGCCGCCGGCTTGCCATCCCCAGCCCCTTTTCAGGAGAATTGGCCCAGGGAGGGCAAGCCCCACAATACCCTGGTGGATTCCACCGGTTGTAAAAAGCCGGATCACCACCAAAGCCCCATTTGGCCCTGTAACTACATTCTCTGCCAATTGGGGGATTTGGGGAAGCAGAAAATGGGGCCTTGGGGGCAAAACCAAATGGAGCCGGATAACCTGGCCCTCGGGGGGCTAACCATATGGAAAAAGTGGAAACCGGCCTTCCCATGAATGAACATGACTTGGTTTTCCCGAATGAAACCGGGGAACCGATAAACTCCGGAAAAATGCTTCAAAGGCACTTCCTGCCGGGGCTTGAAGCGGCGGGCTTGCCAAAAAATCAGATTCCTTGAAATCAGACACACATACGTCACCATCTTGATGGCAATCGGGGGAAACATCAAATATATCCAGGCCCCAATAAGCCATTTCTGCCACACCCTCACCCTGAAGGCTTATGCCCACCCCTTGAAGACCACCGATCAGGAGGCTGCCTGTCCCCCGGAAACTGCCATTTTTGGAGCAACCGGTCACGAAATGGTCACCAAAGGCAAAAAGGGGCCACGGCCTCAAACCGCAACCCCTTATTTTCTTGGTAGGCGGTGCAGGATTTGAACCTGCGACTTCCACCGTGTGAGGATGGCACTCTACCCCTGAGTTAACCGCCCGTTGGGACCGCTTATATTTTATTAAGTATCTTTCGGTCTGACAAGCCCTTTGTGAAAAAGTAAGGATTTTCGCTGTCTTAAGCTGGGGAAGCCCTATCTTCTTGCCGCTGCCAATGGAACCCTTTGGGGGAAAATCGCGGAACCACGCCGGATTTGACCAAAAATCACCCTTCCGGGAGAAGCTTCAGTACCTTAAGGTCTTGGGGATGCAGGACCGTGCGGATGATTTCTCCTGCCACATCCACCACCAGGTCTTTAAGGTCAATCAGGTGGGTGTCGCTAGTGGCCACCGGACCGGGAAAGGCCAGAAGTTCACGCTCCGGGACAGGTACAGCCCGGGAGGTGACAAAAAGGTCCCGGGCGCTTAGGACTTTAGCGGTAAGGCGCGCCAGTTCTCCGCTTTTTTTCAGGGGGGCATCGTATAAAACGGTCAACGGGCCCACCTGGTGCCGGGCGAGGTAGGCGGCCAGGAGTTCCAAGGCCCGGGAGGTGGCGGCCGACCCCCGATAGGCCCGGGAGATTGCCGCCACATCCCTGATGAAGCCATCGTCGGCCAAAACCAGAGGAAGGCCCCGGAGGGCGCTTTCCAAAGTGATGAGGACATTGTGGCCGTCCAGGGCCAGGGCACGGCCCGCCAGTTCCTCAAGGGGCCTCAGTCTGGCCCGGCGGGCTTGGGCCACCTCCTGGGCGAACACCCCCCGGTGCAGAAGCTGACGGCTGGTGCGGTCCAAGTCGTAGCGGTTCCCCACCAGGGTGAGGGAGGCTTCCCGGGGATAGCCCCGGTTGAGGAGGTAGCGGAAGTCGGCGGCTGCCTGGAGAAGACCGGCGCCTGTGCTTCCGGACCTCCTGACCATTTCACCGCCGCAAATGTTCCCGGGCCAGCTTTTCCCCCAAAGCCCGGGCCTGGTCCAGTTCTTCAGGATCAGGAATGTATTTCACCCGGAAGCCCTCGTGGGCCAGGGTAAGGCCCATGGCTTTGAGCTCCTCGGTGATCAGGCCCACCGCCTGGCCGCTCCAGCCGTAAGAGCCGAAGGCACCGGCGGCCTTGTTTTTAGGCCTGAGGCCCTTGAGATAGGTAAGAAATTCCCCGACGCTGGGGAATATGCCGTTGTTCAAGGTGGGAGAGCCCAAAAGAAACAGCCCGGCTTCCAAAAGTTCCGCCACAATGTCGCTGTAGTGGGTGCGCCTTAGGTGATGGAGCTGCACCTCCACCCCGGCGTCCACCATTCCCTGGGTGAAGGCCTGGGCCAGCATTTCGGTGGAGTTCCACATGGTGTCATAGATCACCAGGGCCTTGGCCTCGGTTTCGCCGGCGGCCCAGCGGCGGTAGGCCTCGATGATAGCCCCCGGGTCTTTCCGGTAAATCAGGCCGTGGTCCGGGGCGATGATTTTAAAAGTGAGGCCCATTTCGACCACCTGTTTCAAAAGCTTGGTCACCAGGCTCCCCATGGGCATGAGGATGTTGGCGTAATATTTTTTCAGTTCATACCAGTAGCCTGGAGGGTGATGGGGCAACTGGTCGTCGAAGCGGGCGCTACTGGCCAGATGGGCCCCGAAGCCGTCGCTGGAAAAGAGGAGCTGCTCCTCCTTGAGGTAGGTCATCATGGAGTCCGGCCAGTGGAGCATGGGGGTTTCAAGAAACACCAGGTTGTAGTGGCCTAAGGAGAGTTGGCTACCGGTTTTCACCTCCACCAAGGGCCAGTCGGCTTTGAAGTGACGGGCCAGGCCCGCCTTGCCCTGGGGGGAACAGAAAATCTTTTCGGGCTTCACCTGGGACACCACCTCAGCCAGCCCCCCGGAGTGGTCCATCTCCACATGGTTGGAGACAATATAAGTGATTTTTTCCGGGTCCACGATTTTCCGGATGCGGGCCAACATTTCGGGGACAAAGCCCTTTTTTACCGTGTCAATTAGGGTGATTTTGTCATCCAGGATCAGATAGGCGTTATAGGTGGATCCCGCCTCGGTGCGGTAGCCGTGGAAGTCCCGCATGGTCCAGTCAATGGCGCCCACCCAGTACACCCGAGGCACAATTTCTAAAGCCATGGTCTCCTCCAAAGCACGCCGGTAATAGAAAAGGTTGCCCTCCTTTCGGCACTCCGGCGGTTAGTTGATAATTTTAGGAAAACCGGGAACTTTTAAGTTTCCGGGGCGCGGTGACAAAAAACTGAGGGAAGCCCCCGCCGCCCCAGGCCTCCTCCCTATTTCCCGAAAGATGGGGAACAATCTCAAATTAAGATTACAAACCTTCCTTGGCAAGTTCTTCCAGGAGGGTTTTTTGTTTTTTGGTGAGTTCGGAGGGAATGTCCACAATGATGCGCACGTACTGGTCTCCCCGGCTCTTGCCGTTGGGGTGGGGCAGGCCATAGTTTTTAAGGCGCATCTTGGTAAAGCTGGCGGTTCCCGGAGGGACTTTGAGGCTCATGGTCTTGCCGTCCAGGGTGGGCACCGTGACCTTGGTGCCCAGGACCGCTTCGGTGAGGCGGATGTGGCGGTCCACGAAAAGGTCGCTCCCTTCCCGCTTGAAGACCGGGTGTTCCACTTCCTTCACTTTGATGTAAAGGTCGCCCGGGGGACCGCCGGTGGGGCTGAAACCGCCTTTCTCCGGCACCCTGAGACGCTTGCCGGGAAGGGTTCCCGGCGGAATCTTGACCGTCACCTTTTCGGTTTGGCCGTTGCGGGTGAAGGTTATGAGTTTTTCGGTGCCGGAGGCGATTTCATGGAGAGTGAGGGCCACCTCCACCTGCAGGTCCGCCCCCTTGGTGGGCTGGGGATGGGGTTCGAAACCCCCGGGCCCTCCGAAGGAGAAGATGCGGGTGGATCTACTCCCCGGCCGGGGGCCTCGTCCCCCCAGGCCGCCGAAAAGTCGGCTGAAAATGCCCTCAGTGATACCAAGGTCAAAAACGTCGCTGAAATCAAAACCCCGGAAAATGTCTTCCTGGGTAAACCGGGCCCGGAAGGCCTGAGAGCCGAAGGTATCGTATTCCTTCCGTTTCTCCGGGTTGCTCAGGACCGCGTAGGCCTCGCTGATCTTTTTGAATTTCTCCTCTGCCTCCCGCTTGTTGCCCTTGGCTTTGTCAGGATGGTATTTCTGGGCCAACTGGCGATAGGCCTTTTTGATCTCCTCCAAAGAGGCGTTGCGGCTTACCCCGAGAATCTGGTAATAATCTTCCGCCATCAAGTTTTCCTGTGGCACCGCAGGTTTTGCTCTAATTATAAAGGTTGAAAGGATTTTGTCAAGGGAGCTTTAGGGATAACCTTTCCATTTCATTGGAAAATCAGATAAGAAGGGCAAGATGGAAGGCAAAACGGGGACGATGGGTTTTTTCACGCTCCCCGGAAACTTAGATGGAATTATGGGTTGCCAAATTTTTCTCTTTGTGTTAAGTTTCTCAAACACTCCAGGCTCCTTAAGTCCTGGAGTTACTTTGGCTTGGGAATTATGCCACGTAAAGGAGGATAAGCATGACGGCGTTAATCGGCGGGCTGGTGGCTGTAGCTCTGGGTTTGATCAGCTTGGGATTCTTCTGGAAGGACTTCCTCAGCTTGCTGGCCGGCACCATCCCCTTGCTGCTTCTTTTGGGTGGAGCCTTGGCGGTCTACCTCGGCTACGAAGAGGCCAAGGACAAGCTCTTCAAGAAACCCGAGACCCAGTCATATGAACCACCCAAGGTCTCCGAGACCGAGGTGGAGAAATATAAGGAAGAAGTGGAGCGCCTGAAAGCGGAAATCGAGGAGATAAAGGCGAAGAAAAAGAAAAGCTGACGAGTAAGGCGAGCCCTATACCCTTGGGCCCGGGGGCGGCCCGCAATACCCGGGCGTCTCCGGGCACCCCCTTCACCCTAAATGGGGGAAGGAAAGGATGGGGAGGTCCCCCTTCCTCAGTTTATCTCTCCAGAATCTTCAAGGGGGGGAGATCTCGCCGCAGATCACCCATTCCACCCGGCCCGGTGCGGTTTCCACACCCAGGGCTCCGTTGGGGGCCACTTCAAGGGCCCGGCCCTCCAAATAACTTTCCCCCTGCCGTATCCTGACCCAGGCCCCCAGGGTGATGGAGTGTTGGCTCCATTCCTTAAGGATGCCTTCCACTTTCTGGTCAAGAAATTCGTGGTAAAGATTATCAAACTCCTCCAGCCAGGCCTTGAGAAGAGGCACCCGGGGAAGGGGACGTTTCAGCTCCCGGGCCAGGGAGGTGGCCCTTCCCTCCAGCTCGGGGGGGAACTCCCGGGTGTTGACATTGAGCCCCAGGCCCACCACCACATAGGGGCGGTCCCCGTCGGTCTCAAGTTCGGTCAGGATGCCCCCGATTTTTTTCCCCGAAAGCAAAAGGTCGTTAGGCCATTTTATCCCGGGGGTCACGCCGGTGATCCGGGTCAGGGCCCGCACCACTGCCACGGCCGCGGTGAGGGTGAGGGGAGGGAGATCCCGGCAGGGCAGGGGGGGACGCAACAACAAAGAGACATACAGCCCCACTCCGGGAGGAGAAAGCCAGTTCCGTCCCAGGCGTCCTCGCCCCGCAGTTTGGGCTTCGGCCACCACCAACGTGCCTTCAGGGGCCCCTTCGGCCCCCAGGGTCTTGGCCAGGTCGTTGGTGGAGGCCGTGATTTCCAAATAATACACCGGCCCCCGGAAACGTCGGCTCCCCAAGCGGTGGAGGATCTCCTCCGGATACAATTTGTCCGGGGTAGCTGCCAGGCGATAACCCCGCCGAGGTTTTCCGAAAATCACATAACCCCGTTTGCGGAGACTCTGGAGGCATTTTTGGACCTCCCCCAGGCTTACGCCCAGGCGGGCCGCCAGATCCTTACCGGAAAGCCAGCCCTCTCTTTCCCTGAGGAGATTGAGGAGCCGAAAAGGTTTGGAATCCTGAGTGCCGGGGTAGAGAGTCTGGGCGTTTGTCTCACGATAAAGCAAGGTCATATAACCTTAAAAGTGAAAAGCCTAGGGGGTCAGCAATCGCCGTTTCAGGGAGTTGTTGTATACCGCTGCTCCCAGGATACAGCCCACCACAAAGCCCACCACCCCGGCTGCCGGGGTGGGGTAAATCAGAAGAACCAGGCACAGCCCGGTCAGGCCGTAAGCCAGCGGTATGTAAATCTGTTCGGCATGTATCTGGCAGGCGGTTAGCAAGGATGGGATAAGCAAAAGCACGATGGCCCGACTCAACCACTTGTTCCCGGGAGGCTTTCTACTGAAAAGCGTCACAATAACCCCTGATCCCAAGGCATGGCCTTACCCTTTGGTGGCCGAAAGCTTCGCCGTTTGGAAGTGAGACCGGAAATCCCGGGCCTGTGGTCCGTCTAGCTAAAATGTCCAGGTATCCTTAAGAGATTTGAAACACAAAAGACTTGATGTTGTCAAGGGGGCCACCAGGGTCGGGCTCATCTCCTAAAAGTCCGACAACCGACTTTAGGCCTTGCCTGCCCTTACAGGCGCACTCCCAGAATCAGGGCAAAGACAAGATTCATTCCCCACCACAGGGCCAGACTCAGCCAGCATAATTGCCTTAGACGGGCCTCGTGATAGTAGGCCCGGCGTTTGACCATTTCCTGGCCCACCAGGGCCAGAAGAATCAGGGACCAGAGGAGGTGATGGGGCCAAAGGCGGGAGGCCGGGAACAGAAGACAGAAAACCAGGCACACCACGGTAAGAATGTTGATTACCGTATAGAGCAGGGCGGCTCCCACCGGTCCCAACCGCTCTGCCAGCCCGAAAGGCCGGCTCCAGGATTTCTGGCCGGCTGGGGGAAACCCCAACATAAAAAAGAAATTAAAGGCCGCCAAAGTAAGAGGTACACCCAGAACCAGGATTTCCGTGACCAGGTTGGAGCTTTGCAGATAGTAGCCGGCAAACACCGCCCCCAGCCCGAAGCACAAGGAGCCGAAGGCTTCCCCCAATCCCCGGCGTTGCCAGGCCAACGGAGGGGCGAAACTGAAATAGCCTCCCAAAATCCCCAGGACCCCCAAAGGGATGGTGAGGTCACCGGTGCACCAGACTGTCTGCAACAGAACACCCACGGCCCCGGCCAGGGCCAGGCTGATATAAGCCAAAAGGCGCCAGCTTTTGCAGGGCCCCTCTGCCGGGAGGGGCCACCGGCCCTCCCCCGGGGCATAAAGCGCCCGGCTGGCCAGACCCGCCAGGGTCAGGGCCGCAATGGCCGTCGTGCCCAGAATCAGAACCGGAGTTTTTAGGGCATACCCGGAAGACCGGGCCAGCAACACCCCCAGCCCAAAGGGCGCCAACCCGCTGAGCACCATCAGGAAGCCGAGCTTAACCAGGGTCATAGCCTAAACCGGGGAAAGGCGGGACGGGAAAGGTCGAGCCCTCACGGTCACCCCATAAACCAGGAATGGCCCCCCTTCTAATATAGCATAAAGTGCCAAGGAAAGCCGGACCCCGGTGAACCGGTCGGCAAAGCCGAAAAGCAAAAGGGGAGGAAAGGTCAAACTCTTAAGTCAATCCCGGGAAGGGCCGCCCTGTCTTTGGTAAAATATTGTTCCTGGAGCTGGTAAACTGAAAGGGCCCAAAAGGATTTGGGGGAACACATGCCTTTCAAGGTGCTGCCGGTCAGGTTCTGCGGCTCCACCGAGGGGAAGGATTCAAGAGGCCGAGCCGGTGCGGGAGGGGCGCTCCCGGGGCAGAGAGTGGCGGCAGCCTGAGTCGGCTTAGGGGACTTCTGAACTCCACCGGCCCCGGGCAAAATCTGGGGGAATATTTGCAGGGCCAGCCAAGCCTCCCGGAAGACCGGCAGGCGGCGTAAAAGCCCGGCCAATTCGGCCGTGCGCCCGTTCCGGTAAAGATAGGCAATATAGGCCAGGGCCTCTTTGGGGGTGCGGAGATGCTCCGGCTTAAAGCCACAAACCGGTTTTTCCGGTAACCCGCTCCCTGGACGGGGAGAAAAGGTTTGGGGGCCTGGGGAGCCCTGGCCCAATTTGACAATCCGGTCCCACGAACCCATAAAAGACCCTAACTCCCACAGTTGTGGGGAGTTTTCAAGGGGCGAACCCCGGAATAAACCTTGATGGCGCCTCCCTGGGAGCCTTTAAGTCAGGTTGCAGGGGGTCGTCACCTGAGCCTCGGTAGTTCGGGTGCAGGCCCAGGTGTTGGGGCACCCGAAGAATTTGACCGCGTATTCAGGAATTTTGCCCGGTGCTCAAGGTTTTTTGGCTCTGGCTAAGCAAATCTTAGACCAAACAGCCTGTTAATGGCAAGGCCCAAATAACTATTGACGACATCCTTTTAAAAAGGGCGTACTCCGGGTCAAAAAGGGTCCAAAAAACCAAGATCCCCGGTCTTACTGCAGGGGCGGCAGAAACCGTCTCTTTCCCGCCAGGATAAAAGGCCTGAAAGGCTGTTTAAAAAAATGGACACTCCGGAGATTTTCCGTCCAACCCTTGGAACAAGGAAACCTTGCCCATGAAGCACATTCTTATGAGTCACGGCGCCGGCGGCTGGGAGATGGGCGAGCTCATCCGCCAGGTGTTTGTGGCCACTTACGGCCCTCCGGACTTTCAGCCCGACGACTGCGCCTTCCTGAAGTGGGAGGGTTCCCGGTTGGCCTTCACCATTGATTCCTATGTGGTGGATCCCCTGTTTTTTCCTGGGGGAGACATCGGCAGACTGGCGGTGGCCGGAACGGTGAACGACCTGCTCACCGCCGGGGCCCGGCCCCTAGCCCTATCAGCCTCCTTTATCATCGAAGAAGGGTTTGGGGTGGCGGACCTGAAAAGGATTGCCCAATCCATGGCGGCCACGGCAGCGGAAGCCGGGGTGGCCCTGGTGACGGGTGACACCAAGGTGGTCCCCCGGGGGGCGGCCGACCGGCTGTTCATCACCACCTCCGGGATCGGTCGGGTTCAGGGCTCCGGCCTATCCGGTGCCCAAGTCAAGCCCGGGGACCAGCTGATCCTCACCGGTCCGGTGGGGAGCCACGGCCTCACCGTGCTCCTGGCCCGGGAAAAGCTCCTTGAAGGCGAAGACCTGAAAAGCGATGTGGCACCCCTGGCGGACATGATTCTGCCCCTGTGGGACCACCAAGTGCCGGTGCACGCCATGCGGGACCCCACCCGGGGAGGTCTGGCCGCCGCTTTAAACGAGATAGCCCGGCAGTCCCAAGTGGGCCTTGAGCTCTGGGAAGAGGAGATCCCGGTGCCCCCCGGAGTGGCGGCCGCCTGTGACGCCCTGGGCCTTGAGGTTCTGAATCTGGCCAATGAAGGGATCATGCTTATTTTTGTGGCGCCCGAAGGGGCCTTTAGGGCCCTGGAATTGGTGAAGTCCAGCCCCTACGGCCGGGAGGCCCGCATCATCGGCAGGGCCCGGGACTCTTTTCCGGGGCGGGTGTATCTCCGCACCCGGCTGGGGACCAGCCGGCTTCTTCCCTTCCCCAGCGGGGAGCTGGTGCCAAGAATTTGCTAAGGGTTCAGACGGGGGTCCTAACTTCAAATCCTGGGTCCGGGCGTTTCCCGCAAAAATCTTTCCCAAAAGCCGGCGTTTATCCCAGCCTTTTGCGGAAGCGCAGGACGCTCAGGGTCAGGAGGGTCAATCCCAGGATGGTCATCCCCGCCATCTGGGGCCAAAGCAGGGCCAGGCCGTCACCCCGGAGGAAAATCCCCTGAACTACAATGACAAAGTAACGCAGGGGATTCAGATAGGTCAGGTACTGGAAAAAGAGTGGCATGTTAGGTATGGGAAAGATGAGGCCGGAAAGCATGATGGCCGGGGTGAAAAAGAAGGTGCCCGCCATCATGGCCTGCTGCTGGGTGCCGGACACCGTGGAAATAAAAAGCCCTAAGCCCACGGAATTGAAGAGAAAGGTGACTGTACCCAGCAGCAAGACCAGGAGGCTCCCTCGTAAAGGCACCTCAAACCAATAAACCCCCACCAGAATGACAATGACCATGTCCACCAGGGAAATGAGGACAAAGGGGACGGTCTTCCCCAATAAAAATTCCACCGGGCGAATGGGGGACACCAGGATCTGCTCCATGGTGCCTATTTCCCTTTCCCGGACAATGGCCAGAGCAGTAAGCATCAGGCTTACCAGCATGACCACCATGGCGATGACCCCGGGAACAAAGGAGTGACGGCTCATAAGGTTCTCGTTGAACCAGGCCCGGGCCTCCACCGCCACCGGGACCTTAAGGCCGGTCACCGCCCCCAGACGAGCCAGGCGCTCCCGCATGATCTCCTGGGAAAAGTCATTGACCACTGTCTGAGCGTAACGCCCCACCACCAGGGCGGCGTTGCTGTCGGTGGCGTCGATAATCACATGAACCTTGGCGGTGTGGGGGGACTTGAGGTTTCGGGAGAAATCGTACGGGAGACGCAAGGCCAGGGTGATGCGGTTGTCGTCGATCAACCGGCGCAGCTCCCCTTCGCTTTTGACGAAGTATTTCACCGAGAAATACTCCGAGGCCGCAAACCGGGAGATGAGCCGACGGGCGGCGGCGCTCCCCGATTCGTCAAAAATGGCGGTGGGCACCCTTTTGATGTCAAAATTGATGGCATAACCGTAAGTCAGGAGCTGAACGATGGGGGGCATGAAAATCAGCAGGCGCAGCTTTTTGTCCCGGAGCACCTGAATGAATTCTTTGCGGATTAGGTGACGCAGACGCAACCACATGGCGGTCACCCGATTTTCTGCCGGAAGCCCCGCACGCAGAGGCCGATGAACAGAAGGGCGAAGATGAGGAGCATCAACCCCTGCGGCCACAGCACCTCCAAGCCCACACCTTTGAGATAGATACCTTTGCAAATGGTGACCAGATAGCGGGCCGGGACCAGATAAGAAGCCACCTGGAGGAACAGGGGCATCAAGGGGATAGCGAACACAAAACCGGAAAGCAGAAAGGCCGGCAGAAAGGTGAGGAGCATGGCCATTTGATAAGCCTGCAACTGGTTGTCCGACAGGATGGAAATGAGCATACCCTCACCCAGCATGACCACCAGGAAGATGGCCGAAAGAAAAATATAGAGGAGTACACTGCCCCTCAGGGGTACGTGAAAGAGAAGCTGCCCCAGGCCCAGGGTGAGGAGTAGATCCAGGAAACCGATGAGAAAGTAAGGGCCGAGCTTGCCCAGGATGAGATCCCCCTTGCTGACCGGGGTGGCCAACAGGCTCTCCATGCTGCCCCGTTCCACTTCCCGGACCATGGTGAGGGCGGTGAGTAACGCCCCGACCATGGTCATGATCACCACAATCAAGCCGGGGACGATGAAGTTACGGCTCTCCAGATCCTCATTGAACCAGAAGCGGGTGTCCGCCGCCACCGGCACCTGGACCTCGGTGATGCCTTTCTGATTCAGGCGCCTGACCAAGATTTCCTGGTTGTAAGCGGCGGCCACTCCCTGGACATAACCCAGGATGATCTGAGCGGTGTTGGCGTCGGTGCCATCCAGAATGGCTTGCACCGTGGCGGTTTCTCCGGACTTGATCCAACGGGAGAAATCGTGGGGCAAGACCAGGCCCAGGCGGATCCGGCGTTCGTCCACGAGACCCCGGAGCTCGTCGTAACTGAAAACCAGATAACGCAGAGAAAAGTAACGGGAACCGGCAAACTTTTTCAGAAATTCCCGGCTTTCCCGGCTTCCCTCTTGATCAAGAACCGCAGTGGATACCTGGCGGATGTCGAAGGTAAGGGCGTAACCATAAAGGATGAGAAGCATCACCGGCAGAAGGATGATCAGGATGAGACTCAGAGGGTCTCTTTGGATGTGGATCATCTCTTTACGAAAGACCGCCCAGGTGCGTCTTGGGTTCAATTTAGGTCTCTCCGGCATGCTGGATTAGGGAGATAAAGGCGTCCTCCAGGGACGGATTGATGGGGGTCAGGTGGCGAAGGGCGATGCCGGCCTTGGCCAGGGCGTCTTTAAGGGCGGCTTCCGCCGCTTCCGGCTCATTTACCGCCACATGCAGTCCGTCCCCGAAAACCGCGGCCTCCTTGACCAGGGGAAGATTCCGGACCAGCTCCAGGGCCTCCCCCAGAGGGTCGGGATAAAGGGCCAGGATGGTATCAGGGAGGCTCCTTTTCAGCTCTCCGGGGGTGCCCTGGGCAATAATCCGGCCTTGGTAAATGAGTACCAGCCGGTCGCAGAATTCCGCCTCATCCATATAGTGGGTAGTGACCAGCACCGTCACCCCCTTGGCCGCCAGGGTGTAAATCAGGTCCCAGAAATTACGTCGGGAAAGGGGATCCACCCCGCTGGTGGGCTCGTCCAGAAAGAGTATGGGGGGCTCGTGCAGGATGGCGGAGGCCAGGGCCAGGCGTTGCCTGAGCCCCAGGGCTAGGTTCCGGGTGAGGTCCCCGCGGCGGTCCGCCAGATCCACCAAATTAAGGGTTTCGTCAATCCGTTCCCGCAAGCGACCGGCAGAGAGGCCGTAAACCCCGCCAAAGAAGGCGAGGTTTTCCTCGGCGGTGAGGTCCTCATACAATGAGAACCGCTGGGACATGTAGCCGATGCGGGACTTGATCAGGTGATGCTCCCGGACGATGTCCAGGCCGTCCACCCGGCCCTCTCCGGCGGTGGGAAGCAAAAGACCGCATAACATGCGGATAGTGGTGGACTTGCCCGCACCGTTGGGGCCTAAAAACCCGAAAATCTCCCCCCGCCTGACCGTGAAGCTGATCCGGTCCACTGCCCGGAACTTCCCGAAGTCCCGGGTGAGGTCCTTGACTTGGATGGCGGGGGTTAAAAGGTCGGGGGCCATGACCGGTGCCAGGATGAGGGTGGAGGCGGGATTAAGGCCTTAGCCCCCGCCTCCGCCCTTTTCCGGGTCTGCCAAAAAGATCACGGCCTCGGCGGGCATGCCCGGCTTGAGTTCGTGGTCCGGGTTTTCCGTGTGAATCTTGGTGCGGTACACCAATGTTACCCGCTCCTTGAAGGTTTCCACACTCTTGGGGGTGAACTCCGCCTTGGCTGAGATATACGAAACCCGGCCCCGATACTTTTTTCCGGGGTAGGTATCCGTGGTGATCTCGGCAGTTTGCCCGTAGCGTACCCGGGCCAGATCGGTTTCCGGGATATAACCCTCAAAATAGATATGGTCCAGGTCTCCCAGGGTGAGGACTGTAGCCCCCACCGCGGCCACCTGTCCGGGCTCCATGGGCCGGGCCAGAACCACCCCGGTGACCGGGGCGGTGATGGTGCCATAGCCAAGGCGGGTCCGGGCCAGCTCCAGTTGGGCCTGGGCCTGGCGGACCTCGGCCCGGGCCTGGGCCACATCCTCTTTGCGGAAGCCCGACTTCAGGAGGTCATAGTTTTCCTTGGCCCGGCGCAGGCCTTCCTTGGCCACCAGGTAAGCAGCCTCGGCCTTGTCCCGGGTGGCCGCCGGGACCACCTTCCGGTCATAAAGATTTTGCATCCGGCAAAAGTCCCGGGTCTTCTCCTCCAGATCGGCCCGAGCCTGGGACACCGCGGCCTGGGCCTGGGCCACTTCCTGGGGCCGGTAGCCGGTTTCCAGTTTGGCCAAATGAGCCCGGGCCGCCTCCAGACGCGCCCGGGCCGCCTCCACTTCCCGGTTAAGGTCCTGGGTCTCCAGTTCCGCCACCACTTCCCCGGCCCTGACTTCCTGGCCCTCCTCGAAATAAATGGCGGCAATCTTCCCCGGCACCTTAAAGCCCAGATTGATTTCTGTGGCTTCCATATGGCCCGCCAGCCTCAGAAATTGGGGGGCCGGGGCGGATCTGGGCCAGAAACTGAAAAAAGCCCCCAGGGCCAAGGCCGCTCCCAGCCCCAGGATCAGGACGAGACGCTTCACCAAGAGGGCACCTTTGCGTTTTCCCCGGTCTTGGGGGAATCGCCAAATTCGCGGACCCGGCCTACTTCCCCAAGGGGCCCGGGGGAGGTTGTTCCTCGGATTTTAATACCAGGGTGGCTTTAAGACCTTCCCTTAAAACAAGGTCCGGGTTGGACACCTGAAATTCCACCTCATAATAGGTGGGCTGTTCCAGGGACAGAGCCGTGGGCGACCAGGGCAGGTGGCTCACCCGGGCCTTAAAAGTGCGTCCAGGCAAGGAGTCCACGTTAATGTTCACGGTTTCCCCCTCTTTCAGCCTGAGGGCCTCGGCCTCGAATACCCGGGCCTTAAGGAGCATGGGATCCATGATCCCCACCTGGAAGGCCACTGTGCCGCCCTTCAGTTCCATTCCCACCTTAAGGTCCGGGTGCATCCAGACCACGTGGCCGTCAATGGGGGCCATCAGCGCCCCCACCTCAGGTACCCGCCCCCCCTTGGGGGCCACGCCCAGCTGCTGGTGCAATAGGGCCAGGTCTTCCTGGGAAAACCGGCGCTCCTGTTTAAGACGCTCGCTAAGGGCGCTTTTTTGCCGAATAAGGGCCCTTTTTTCCTGCTCCACTTGGTTCACGGCCTGGGGCGCCGCCAGGTTCTGGCGGGACAGTTCCCTTAGACCCTGCTCTTTTACTTCTAACAGGCTTAATGCCTTATCCACCTCTGCCAGTTTGGCCTGGATCTCAGCGATTTGGGGCGCGGCCAGACGGCGGTTGAGGCTCTGCACCGCCTCCGGGTTCAGACGGTAGCGGGCCAGAACTTGGCCGGCCCGCACTTTCTGTCCGGGATTCACTTCAATGGAGAGAATTTCTGCCGGAAAAGGCAGAATTGCCGGACGTTTCAAGGAACATACCAGTTTCCCGGCAAAAATCAGGTCTGCGGCCCGGGCCGGGGAGGGATTCACCCCCCAAAAGGCCGAACCTCCCGGCAGCAGGACAGAAACCATTCCCAGTAGAATCAGAATCGCTCTCATGTTCGGCCTCATACCAATTCCCTGGACCATTTTTTGGTCCGGCCGGGTGTTGCCCAAAGATGCCCCGTCCGGGAAGCCCCGGGAGCTTCCTTTGGAGCCTCAGGGTTCCTGCCGGAATTGCCTCTCATTTACAAAACGATAAACCAGATCGCCGGTCAGGTGCCGCACCCCCAGGGCGGCCAGGTCATATTCCAGGGACTTCTGGACCACTTGGATCTGGGCCTTGACCCGCCCTTGACGGGCTGCCAAAACCACCGACAAGGGCTCCCCCGCGCGATAAAGGGTTTCCCCCTGGCGTTCCTTCAAACGGGCCAGTTCCTCCTGGGCCCGGGCGGTGCGGAGGGCCGCGGCGGCGGTCCGCACTTTTTCCTGGGCCTCCCGCCATGCCTGCAACAGGTCCTTTTCCTTAAGAGACACCTCTTGGCCCACCTGCTTCAGGATGGTTTTCTGACGGTTGATGTCACGCATCCGCTTGAAGCCGTCAAACACGGTAAAATTCAGGCCCAGCGAGAAAAAATAGCCCCGGACGTCGGTGAGGGACAAGGGATCGGCAGTCTGCACCGCCATATTAAAATTGGGGAGAAATCTCATTTTGGCCAGGGTGATATTCCAGGCTTGCAGTTCCTGGACCAGCTTTTGAATGCGTAGGTCGAAGGCCCGGTTTTCGGCGTCCTCCCGGGAGGCCTGGGAAGGGTCGAAGTCCCCCAGCACCTGGCGTCTTGCCTGTTTCAGGTCAAATTCCAGGGGTTGTCCGGGTTTCAAATCCAAAAAATGGCGGATGGCTTCCCGGAGTTTTTCCCGGGTGGCGGCCAGTTGCTCCTGTTCGGCGGCCAACACCTCCAATTCCTGTTCGGCCACCTGCACTTCCAGGGGGCTGACCTCCCCCAGCTTGCGGCGTTCCCGCACATAGGAAAGATTCTCCCGGGATTGCGCCAATAATTCCCTGTGCAGCGCCGCAAGACGCTCGGTGGCCTCCAGTTCCAGAAACCCCTGACCGAGGCGCTGGAGGCTGGCGGCTATGACCTTCATGTGGCCCAGAACCGCGATCTGGGTGATAAGCTTCTTCACTTTGAGGGAGAAATAGGCCAAAAGGGGATTATAGTCATCGCTGGTGAAAGAGAGGGAGTAAACCTGAGTGTCATGCCGCCAGGCCTCTTTGGGCATGGAGACATAATAACGGGTCCTTATCTTGAAGGTTGGGAAAAAGTCGGATTTGCTGTCCGCTTCGTCCAGCCGCCGGACCTCGATCTCCAAGGCGCTTTTAAGAAGGGCCGGCGATTGGCGCAGGGCCAGCTGCACACAGGTGTCAAAGTCAACCGGTCCGGCATGGTCATCTGACGCCCGGGGTTCAGGGGCTTCCTGACTCATCCCGGAACCAGGGTAGCCCAGCCCCGCAACCAAGAACCAGAAAACCAACAGAAACGGGGAAAAGAGCCGGAGCTTGGTCCGTTTCGCCGCCCCCCGAGAGGGGCAGGGTCCAAAAGCCTCCGGCAGGGCGGTGGCCGTCACGCTCCCTCTAGTCATTTAAGGCCCCTTAAGACGCCGTCCTCTATGGGACAGATACGGTGACAACGGGCGGCGATTTCCGGATCGTGGGTCACCACCACGATGGCGGTGTCCCCCGGCGCCACGATTTCCTCAAAGTGGTCCAGGATCATATGGCCGTGGCGGCGGTCCAGCTGTCCGGTGGGTTCATCTGCCAGTATGAGTTGAGGACGGTTCACCAGGGCCCGGGCTACTGCCACCCGCTGGCGTTCTCCTCCGGAGAGGAGGTTGGCGGAATGGTACACCCGGTTTTCCAGGTTCACCCGTTTCAACGCCTCCAGGATGCGGGGAAGACGCTCCTCTGGCGGCACCCCGGCGTAGATCAAGGGGAACTCCACATTTTCATAGACATTGCTGTTCTCCAAAAGGTCGCAGGTCTGAAAGACAAAGCCCAGGCGGCGGCGCCTGAACTCCGCCTGCTGGGTGCGGTTCAGCTTTAGGACGTCTGTTTCTCCCCAGCGGTAAGTGCCACTGGTGGGGGCCAAAAGCAGACCCAGGATATAAAGTAATGTGGATTTCCCGGAACCGGAGGGGCCGGTGACCGCCACCATTTCCCCCGGATAGACGCTCAGATTGACATCCCGGAGCACTTCAATCTCCCCGGTGCCGTTTACAAAGGTCTTGGTTAGGTGTCTTACCACTATCAGAGGATGCCCAGATTTAACCTGCATGCCCGACTCATTCATACCGGGTGGCTTCCACCACCTCCATGCGGGCAGCCTGCAGGGAGGGGTAAAGTCCGGCAGTCACCCCCAGGAGGGCGGCAAAAACCAAACTTAAAGCCAAACAGGTGAGAAAGAGCTCCTCGGAGGGGCGCATCCCGATCCATAAGCTTAAAAGTTCCATCAGAATCCGTCCCAGAATCACCCCCAGGATGGCGGAAACCAGAGACAGGCAAAGAGCCTCGGTAAGAAACTGGGCCAGAATGTCCTTGTCCTCGGCGCCCATGGCCTTTTTGAGACCGATTTCCCGGGTCCGGGAACGCACCGCCGCCATCATGATGTTCCAGATACCCAGGCCCCCCAGGACGATGGTGGCGGCAAAGGCCAGATAAACGAAGAATTCGATCCACCAGGCCACCCGCTTTACCTGATCCAGATTGTCCCAGTTGACTTCCACCAGGAGGTGGTTCACCGACTGATGACGAGAAATGCGCTGGGGGAGGAGAACCGCCACCTGGGGGACGTCGTCCCAGGTGAGGCAGCGCACATAAAGCCGGCTGGGACGGCCCTCGGGGCCGAAGCGGTCCATGGCGGTGGTGAGGGGCAGAAACGCCGATTTTTCGAGACCGATGTCCCTGAGCCCTCCGATGATCCCAATAATCCGGTAAATTTCCTGGTCGATTTCCAGGGTCTGCCCCACCGGGTTCTCATTGCCAAAAAGGGACTGGGCCAGGCGCACTCCCAAGGCCAGGACGCGCTGATGCTCCCGGATCTCCTTTTCCCCGAACAGGGTTCCGGATCTGGGCCACAGGCTGCGCAAGGTCCAAAAATTCTCATCCACCGCCACCAGGGGAAAGCGGTATTGCTGTCCTCTCCAGAAGCCCGAGACGGTTTTGCCGCCCACCTGGCTGACGACTTGGACTCCGGGTAGTTGCTTCACGGCCTCCACGGTGTCAGGGTAAAACCACTGGGGCGGGGTGTCGGGCGGGGGATCAAACATGCAGCGGATGATGGTGACGCCGCCGATGAGGACGATGTCCTGGTTGACATTCTTTTTGACATCCTGCCCCATGGTGATGATGGCGATGAATCCGGCCACCCCGATGGCGATGGCGAAGACCACCCCCCAATATCGTCGGCGATGGCGGATTACCTGGCGCAGGCTGACCCGCACGAGGTCATCAAACCGCAATGGTTTACTCCTGAGAAGGGGAGATCATTTTCCCACGATCCCCAGGGCCGGGTCAATGGCGGTGCGGGTGGCGATACCGGCCGGATCCAGGATTCGGCTTTTGTCCCCCAGGTCCTCGGCCCGAATGCGGTGCTTTCTGGCCAGCCGGTCCAGGACCTCCAAGACAAAGTCAAGATGGCTTTCCTGATGGGTGCTCATGTAGGCGGTGCGGATCAGGGCCTTGCCCCGTGGGACCGCCGGATAGATGGCAGGCAGGGCGAAAATGCCTTCGGCCAGAAGATCCGCGGCCAAAAGCGCGGCCTTCAGATCCGAGCCGATGTGGATGGGCAGCACCGGGCTAGTGGGAGGGCCGGTCAGAAGGCCGATCTCCTGGTAACCCTGGTGGGCCTTGCGGATTATTCTCCAGAGATTCTCAAGGCGTTCCGGTTCCGATTCGATGATGTCGAGGCAGGCCAGCACCGTGGCGGCACAGCTGGCCGGCAACGCCGCGGAAAAGATCAGGGTGCGGGAGTGGTGCCGCACATATTCCAGGACCTCTTCTTCGTCGCTGGCCAAAAAACCGCCAATGGAGGCCAAGGCCTTGCTGAAGGTTCCCATGATGAAGTCCACTTTGGAAGTCAGTCCAAAGTGGGCCGCCACCCCCCGGCCTCCGGGCCCCAAAGTCCCCAAACCATGGGCATCGTCCAGGTAAATCAGCAGTTCCGGGAAGTCCTCCTTGAGGGCCACCAGCTCAGGGAGGGGACAAACGTCCCCGGACATGCTGAAAACCCCCTCGGTGATGAGGACCATGACGCCGTCCGGATTTTTCTGGCGGGAAGAGATGATTTTTTCCGCCGCCGCTTTTGGGTCGTTATGGGCAAAGGGTACCAGCCGGGCCTTGGAGGCCTGGCAGCCCTCAAAAATACTGGCATGGTTTTCCCGGTCCACCAGAATGATATCCTGGGAGGTCAAAAGACAGCCGATGGCTCCCAGGTTGGTGCTGAAACCGGTGACATGCACCACGGCCTTCTTTTTGCCCACAAATTCGGCCAGGCGCTCTTCCAGGGTTTCATGGAGGGTCATGTTTCCCGAGAGAAACCGGGACCCTCCCGGCCCGGTGCCCCAGCGCCGGATGGCCTGCATGGCAGCTTCCTGCACCCGGGGGTCGTGGCTTAACCCCAGATAGTCGTTAGAGCCAATCATGATCAGCCGCCGCCCATTCACCTCCACCTCCGGTCCCCAGGAGCGGGCAATGGGGCGGAAGTAAGGATACAATCCCTGGGCTCTGGCTCCCTGGATGAAACGGTTGAAGGTCAGGCAACGGTCTTTTAGCATCATGTGGCGATTATACTAAAAAGATGAAATTATTCTATCAATTTGCCGGGCCCATCGTAACAAAATTTCGCCAGGGGGGCAAGGAGAACTTTGCCGAATTTTTTCATTTTCCAGAAAAAGTTTGGTTTCTCCTGCCAGTTTCGCCGGGAGCCGCCTGAAATCAGGCACGGGATTATGCTGATTAAGCTGGTTTTTTTTTCCACTGTCCGTCATTTTTCGGTGTATTACCAGGGCCGGATCTCGGATCCACCACCACCTTGACGCTCTGATAGCGGGGTTTGTGGAACGCCGCCTGAAAGGCCTTCTGGTAATTCTTCAGGGGAAAGACATGGGTAACCAGACCGGCGGTGGGGTAATCACCCCGGGCCAGAAGGTCCACGGCCAGGCGATAGGTGCGCACCCGTTTTCCCTGGCATGTCCCATGGGCGAACATGGCGGAGCCGGTGACCTTAAGTTCCCGGAACCAAAGGCTGGACAGGTCTACCCGGGTCACGGCGCCGGCGGTGCCCACCAGTACATAGGTGCCCCGGGCTCTCAGGGCCAGCAGCCCGGTCTGAAAGGAATTGCGGTGGCCCACACAGTCAAAGAAGAAGTCCGCGCCCCCCTCGATATTGCCCCCTCCCAAAGTGGTGGTGAGGAATCTTCCCCCGAGGGCCTCGGCCAGTTGCCGGCGGGTGGGCGACAGTAAAACCCGATCGGCGCCGCCGGCCACCGCCAAACGCTCTTGGAAAGGGTAGCGGGCCACCACCATTAGGTGGGCGCCGCATCCCAAGGCCCTGAGGGCCCTGAGCAGGTGCTGGCCGATGATTCCGGCCCCGTATATCACCACACTGGCAGAGTCCGGGGGAAAATGATCCAGGACCGGTTGCAGGGCGCTGGCCAACGAATCGGTCAGAACCGCGCCCGTGTCAGAAAGGGTGGGGGGGAGGCGGTAAAGGTTGCCGGGCGGCGCGGCCATGAACTCCGCCAAGCCCCCCCCGGCTCCCCGGGTGAAACCCAAGATGGCTCCGGGTGAAAGCTTCCCCTGGGTGAAGTGCTCGCAGAGATTGTCCTCTCCCCGGGCGCAGAAGCGGCAAGGGGGAAGGCCCCGGGCTCGGCAGGGCAAAAGGGGCTCCACCACCACCCGCTCCCCCGGATGATAGTCGCTCTCCGCCGGGGCCTCCACCACCTCCGCCACCACTTCGTGGCCCAAAATAGAGGGAAAGGAGGCATAAGGCTCCAGGAGATAGGATTCCATCCCTTTCAGAAGATTAAGGTCGGAGCCGCAGATGCCGCACAAGCGGGGGCGCAGCACCACCCAATCCGGGCAGGGCCTGACAAAGGGAACCTCCCGGAGCCGAAGTGGAGCCAACCGGGGGAAAAAGCGGCGAGGGAAAAGCCGGCTCAGGGCCTTTAAGGCCAAATAGCGGGGAATGGAATAATAATATTCCAGGGCAAGCATAGGCCACCTTTTATTGGTGGGCCAAAGCCTAAAATATCTCTAAGGGACTGCCCTCCAGCTCCCTCTTTTGCCGGTAAAGGGCAGGACCTCGGGAATGCTTGGTATCCGGGCTTGATTGGGATATAATCTCTCCAATTCCCAAATTTTGCAAGGACTGAATCTTTCTTTCAGGCAAATCTCATGAGTCAGCGCAGCAAAATCTCCCTGGCCGCGGTGGTGAAAAATTTCCGGCACCTGGCCCCCCATCCCTGGATCGGTCTCAGATTGGCGGCCCTCCAGGGGGAAAAATGGTTATTCAACCTGCTTTACCCCAATCCCGCTTCAGGAAAGGCCCGGGCCATCCGCCAAGTGAGCATCCGCATCACTGACCTTTGCAACCTGAGGTGCCACACCTGTGGCCAGTGGGGGGACAAGGGTTTCCTGCACGGCCTGGACCTGGCGGAACTCAGAAGACAGGAAGTGCCTGTGGCCCGCTATCAGGAGGTGCTGGCCGACCTGGTGGCCCACGGTCATCAGCCCCTGTTGTACCTCTGGGGCGGGGAGCCCATGCTTTATGAAGGGACCTTGGAACTGATCCGTTATGCCTCGTCCCTGGGTCTCCCCACTTCGATAGCCACCAATGGCACCCGGGTGGCGGCGCTGGCCGAAAAGCTGGTGGCGGCCCCCCTTTTCCTCCTCCAGATTTCCATTGACGGTTACAATGCCGAACTTCACAACCGCATCCGGCCGGGGGCCGGTGGGGTCAATAACTTCGAAGACATCAACCGGGCGCTGGCTGCGGTGCGCCAGGCCCGTAAGGACGCGGGCCAGAGCCTTCCCCTGATCGCCTCCCTCACCGTAATCTCCCGGGAGAATTACCGCCACCTGGTGGACCTTTACGAAACTTTCCGGGACCGGGTGGACCTGGCCGTTTTTTACCTGTCCTGGTGGATTGACGAGTCCCGGGCCCGAGCCCATGAGGAGGACTTTTTCCGGCGCTTCGGTTTTCGCCCCCGCTGCCCTTGGGGTTGGCTGGGGGACTGGAAGCCGGAGGATTACGGCGAACTGGACCGAGAGCTTAACGAACTTTTGGTTCGCTCCCGGCCCTGGTCGGCCCCGCCGGTGGTTCTTATCCCAGACATCCGGGGCAAAGACAACCTGAAGGCTTACTATACCGACCATCGGGAGAACTTCGGCTTCCAGCAGTGCATCTCCATCTTCCAGGTGGTGGAGATCAACGCCAACGGCGACCTGTCCCCCTGCCGGGATTACCACGATTATGTGGTGGGCAACATCAAGGAGAAAACCATTACGGAGCTGTGGAACTCCGAGCGCTACCGGGCCTTTAGGCGCAGTCTGGTCACTGAGGGGCTGATGCCGGTATGCACCCGCTGTTGCGGTCTCATGGGTTATTGAGGTGATGGGGCGGGGGCGCGGTGTCCAGGTTCCCGGGTTTCCGGCCCGGGTGGTGTTTCTGCTGGAAGACCTGAGCTTCGGGGGTACCCAGCGCCAGGCCCTGGAGCTGGCCCGGCACCTTGACAGGAGTCGCTTCCGGGTGGAGCTCTGGGTGCTCCGCGCCGGAGACGACCTGGCCCCCCTGGCCCAGAAATGGGACATTCCGGTGAATTGGCTGGCCCGCACCAGCCGGGTGAGTCCAAGAAGTCACCTGACCTTGTGGCGGCGCTTGAGAGAGGTGCGGCCGGACCTTCTTATGCTTTTGACTGTGATCCCCAACATCTGGGGGCGCATCTGGGGGAGGTTGGCCGGTCTGCCCGTGATTGTGGGGAACTGCCGTGGGGGCGCCGCGCCCTGGCGCCAGCACGAGCGCTGGCTGTGGCCCTTGGCCCATCACCTGCTGTGCAATTCCAACAGCCTGCGGGATTTCCTGGTAGCCCGCTACGGGCTCCCCCCGGAAAGGCTTACCGTGGTGCCGAACGGCGTGGACCCGGAGTTCTTCCAACCGCCCCCGGGAGGGACGCGGCAGGGGCCGCCGGTGCTGTTGTCCGTGGCCCGTCTGGTGCCGGACAAGGACCATGACACCCTGCTCATGGCCTTTGCCCTGATAGCCTCCCGCCACCCGGAGGCGGAGCTCTGGCTGGTGGGGGACGGCCCCCGGCGGCAGGCCCTGGAGCATAAAGCCGGAGACCTGGCCCTCAATGGGCGGGTGCGCTTCTTCTCCGGGCAGCCGGACCTCCGGGCCTTTTATCATCGCGCCCATCTGTTCGTGTTGAGTTCGGTGGCCGAGGCCCTGCCCAATGTCATCCTGGAGGCCATGGCCGCGGGTCTGCCCATCGTGGCCACCCGGGTGGGCGGCATCCCCGAGGTGGTGGTAGAGAAGTCCACCGGACTGTTGGTGGAACCCGGGGATGTGACCGGCCTGGCTGCGGCTCTGGATTACCTCCTGAAGAATTCCGAAATTCGGGAAAGCATGGGGCAACATGGCCGCGAGCGGGTGATGCAACAATATTCATTAACCGCCATGGTCAAGGGCCATGAAGAGGTCTGGACCCGACTTCTTCAGGGGAGTCCTGAGGGCGGCGGATTATGAGATCTTCCCGGGTCGCCTATCTTCTGTTGTGGTTTCCCGAACCCACCCAGACTTTTATTTTGGAAGAAGTGAACACTTTGGTGGACCTGGGGCTGGAACTTACGGTTTTCTGTCTGTATGGTCCCCGTTCCCCCCAGCGGCTTGCAGGAATGGCCCCAGTTAGGGCCCCGGTGTGCCGTCTGGGTCTGGCCTCTCTGGGCCTGGTGCTGGCCAGCGTGGTTCGCTTGCGGCGGCGTTGGGGGCCAAAGGCTCCGCCCTTTCTGGCTCGGGTGATTTTTCGCCGCTGGCGCAGTCTGGAAACCGCCGGAGAGGCCCTGTGGGCCGCCTTGGCCGGAGTGCACCTGGCCGAGATCTTTCAGGCCGGGGGCTTCACCCACCTGCATGCCCCCTGGGCCAACGGCCCGGCCACCGCGGCGTGGGTGGCTTCCACCTTGAGCGGCATACCCTTCAGCTTTGCGGCCCGGGCCCACGATCTCCATCCCCCGGATGGAGCTCTGTTGGAAAAGCTTGCGGCGGCATCGTTCATTCGCACCAATACCGAGGCCAACCGGCGCTACCTGACGGATCTGGCCCCGCAAGCGGCAGGAAAACTGGTGCGCATTTACAATGGCGTGTCTCTCAGCCCTGGGTCCCGGGGCTTCCGGAGCCCCAGGTCTCCTCACCGCCTACTGGCCCTGGGGCGCCTGGTGCCCAAGAAAGGCTTTCAGGTCCTTTTGGAGGCCTGCCGGGAACTTAGGGATCAAGGGTGGGACTTTCACCTCACCATAGCCGGGGACGGGCCGGAGCGGCGGCGCTTAAACTCCCTGATCAGGGAATACCGTCTGGGAAGCCGGGTGACTTTGAGGGGTTTTGTCCCCCACCGCCAGGTGCCCCAACTTTTTCGGGAGGCAGACTTGTTTCTCATGCCCAGCCGGATTGCCCCCTCCGGAGATCGGGATGGCATTCCCAATGTCATCCTGGAGGCTCTGCTTCACGAGGTGCCGGTGGTGGCGGCGGCGGTGGGGGGTATTCCCGAGGTTGTCCTGCCTGGAGAGACCGGCTGGCTGGTGCCCCCTGAGAATCCGGGGCTCCTGGCCCAAGCCATCCGGGAGGCCCTGGGGGATACCCGGGAGGCCTGGCGGCGGGCCCAGCAGGGGAAGGAGCTGGTGCTCAGGGAATTTAACTCCATCAGCAATTATACTCGGCTCCTGGGCTGGTTGACCGGGAACGCCGCTATTGGTTGAAGGATGGCCACTTATGTGCTTCTGGGCCTGATGGCTCTGGTGTTGGCGGCCTTTGCCGGGCTTCTTCGGGTGGGGGGGCGGGCGTTGGCCTGGGAGACGCCGGCCCAAGAGGAGAACCCGCCCCGGTGGCCCCGGCTGGCCCTCATCGTGCCGGTGGCGGGTGCCTCACCGGGACTGGCCCGGCGCCTGGCCGCCCTCTTGGACCAGGACTATCCCGATTATCAGGTGGTATTCGCCACCCGGGACCGGGAGGATCCGGCCACCCGCGTCATCGTTGACCTTCTCCGTCAAAAACCAAAGGGGCGCCTGGTGCTAAGCGGCCCGGCCAGAACCTGTGGCCAAAAAAACGCCAACCTGCTGGCCGGCCTCAAGTTGGCGGGGGAGGGGCCGGAAATTCTGGCTTTTTGCGACAGCAATCAAGAGGCCCTTCCTGATTTCCTGCGTCGTCTGGCCGCCCCTTTGGCCCGGGGACAGGCCCGGGTGGCCAGCGGCTACCATCACATCATTCCCGGCGATAACCTTCTCGCCACCTGGGGGCGGGCAGTGACCGTCCTGGTCCTTCACCTCACTAAGGCCATCCCCCGGCTGAACCAGCCATGGGGGGGCGCCACCGCCATCCGCCGGGACCTGTTTACCGCCTTAAAGGTGGAACGCCTGTGGGGGGAGACCGTAGTGGACGATGTCTCACTGGCGGCCCGGCTCATCAAGGCCCGCATCCCGGTGGCCTTTCCCCCAGGGGCCACTCTGGCCACGCCTCTGTCCGGGGAGACTTGGGCCTCATGGTACAGTTGGCTTTTTCGCCAGTGGATATATCTGAAATATTACCTCCCAGGGTCTTGGCTGGCTGCCGGACTCTTCCTGCATCTCACCGCGGCGTTGGTCATGGGAAGCCTGGGCCTTCTGTTCCTTGGGCTTTTGGGGTTGGCCCCCCTGGACCACTTTTGGGCCTCCCTCGGTTTTCTGGGGGGCTTGACCACCCAGACCCTGATTTTACGGCGCTGCCATCCCGGTTCTTCTTCCCCTGGTCTGTGGCTGGCCTCCAGTCTGGCGGCCCTTCTGATGGCCTCTTTGGTCCATCTGAAGACCTGCCTGACCCAGACAATCACCTGGCGAGGCTTGACCTATATGGTGGACTGGCGGGGAAAAGTGGTTTCAGTGAGGGAAGATCCCGGACCCTAAAGATTGGCCGCCGAAGAAGATGGCGGTTTGGGGGGCGTTTTCCACCAATACCAGAACAAGGCCAGCATAGGCAAAAGACCCAGAACCAAGGCAGGCCCCCGGCGCACCACGGTGAGTCCCCCATAATAAAGGGCCAGAGCCAGAAGGGCGCCCCCCACCAACTGAAGCAGGTCCTTGAGAGCCAAAATCCGGAGACGGGCTTGGACAAAGCCAAATGTGGTAAAGGCCATGGCGCCCTTGGTGAAAATAATGGCCAGGGCGGCGCCCCACAAGGGGGTCACCGGAATCACCAGGGCGCAGAAGGCCAAATTGAAAGACAAGGCCCCCAGATAGACGGCCACCAGGAGCCGCTCCAGGCGCATGCTGATCAGCAGAAACATGGCCAGATTGTGGAGGTAGCCGAAAAGTATGGTAATCACCAGATAGTGCTGCAGCCAGATGGCCTCCTGATAGCGGGATCCGAACACCAGGGGGATGAGGCGGTCGCTTTCGGCAAACAAAGAAATCATCAGGACCAGAGCCAAGGCGATGAGCCAGCGGGCGGAGGACTGGGCCAGGCGGGACACCTCCTGACGGTCAGCCTCCCAAAATTTGACAAACAAAGGAAACAGGACACTTTGCAGGATAAGGGTGGTGGTCATGGTGGAGGCCCCGTCCACAATCTGCCAGGTGGCGCTGTACTGGGCCACCCCTTCGGAGCCGCCGTAGCGCTGGAGGAAAAAGACGTTGGCCTTGTTGTACAAGACCGCGCTGATTTCCAGGACCGCAAAGATCAGCCCCCGGCGCAGAGTGGCTCCCAGAGCCGAAAAGGAGGGCCAGACCGCCGGGCGCCGGAAACCCGCGGCCCAGGCGCTTCCGATGATCTTGGTTAAGGTTTCCAGGAGCTTGAACAGGGCCAGGATCACGGGAGGCGCTCCCCAGAGCAGGGCTCCCAGTCCATAGCCGAACCCCACCACCGCCGCCAGGACCCGGATCCAGCCTTCCCGGGCTTGGCGTCCCTGCACCTGCATGGCGGTGAAAAAGGTGCTGGCCACGGCCTCCAGACCCACCCCCAGGCTCAGGATCAGGGCCACTTCCCTTAAGGGGGAGGCATATTGCTGCCAGGCCACAAACACCGTCACCCCGCCAAAGGCCAGAAGCAACAGCCCGGTTTTAAGGAGGAGAACCTGCAGCAGCCCGCCCTCCGGGTCGCCGTCCCTCCGGGAAAGAAGCCCCACCAGAGGCAGATTGAGACCCGAATCCCCCACTTTGTTGATGATGGCCCCCAGTCCCAGGGCCAGCATGAATTCGCCGTAGGTGGTGGTGCTCACCCGGGCCAGATAGATGAATAACACCGCATGGAGGAGGTCCTGGAGCCAACGGGCACTGAACAGGGAGGCCAGCTTGGGGATCACCCGATGGGACCGGGGCGGCGAGGTGGGGATATCCGGCAATTCTTTCATGGCCATGGGGATTTTATCAAAAACCGGGACGCCAAAAACCAAAGATTTTTTCCCGGAACCCTCTCCTTTGGACTTTTTCGCCCCTCGCCATACTCTTCGGTCAAAGGCAAAGAAGGTTAACAGGGCCGGGGGCGAAAAGAGGCTTGGGGAGCAAAAATGGCCGGTTTCGTTGACAGACGGCAGTCAGGGGAATAAAGTGTGAACAGTAAAAGATCTGGCAAAGAAAAAGGATCCGGGGGCCCGGGTTCCAGGAGACTATGACCGATGAGCCTGGATTTCAGCAGATTTATTCTAGTGCTTTTCCTGATCTGGTCAGTTTTTTCGCCGGAGGTCGTCAATGCCCGGGAAGTTAGGCTCCGCCTCATTCATCTCAATGATTTCCACGGATTTGCCCTGCCCCAGAAAGTTCCGGGAGGTGAAGGGGAGGAAGGGGGCGCCGCCTATATGGCCTACCAGGTGGAACAACTGCGCCGGCAACATCCCACCCTGTTACTGGCTGCCGGGGATATGGTCCATGGGGACAACTGGGCTAATCTTTTTAAGGGGGCCTCGGTTATCGCCCTCATGAACCTTATGGGCTTTGACGCCATGGCACTGGGGAACCACGATTTCAACTATGGACAACAGGTCCTGGAACAACTCATTGCCGCGGCCTGCTTTCCGGTGCTGGGGGCCAACGTCCAGGGGGTTAAGGGCCTTCAGGCCTTTGTGGTCAAGTCCGTGGGCGGTCTTAGAGTGGCCCTCATCGGGGTGGTCACTTCAGACGTGCCCGTCACCACCCATCCACGGAATGTGATGGGTCTGACCTTCGTTTCCCCCGAGGAGGCGGTGCGCGCCCTGGTGGGCAAACTCCGCCCCCAGGTGGACCTAGTTATAGTCATTTCCCATCAGGGGTACGCCCAGGACCGGGAGCTGGCCGCCCGGGTTCCGGGCCTGGATGTCATTGTGGGGGGGCATTCCCACACCAAACTGGAGGAGCCTGCAGTAGTGGCTGGGGTTATCATCGTCCAGGCTTATGAACATGGGCGGCGGCTGGGGGTGTTGGACCTCACCTGGCGGGACGGCAAAATTGTGGCCCACGAAGGACGGCTTCTCCCCATTCGGCCCGCCTCAGGCCAGAGTGACCCAAAGGTGGCGGCGCTGGTGGCTCGCTACCAGAAAAAGGTGGACCAGGTTCTGGGAGAGCCGGTGGGCTATACCGACGTCGTCCTGGAAGGGGACTCCGAACTGGTGCGCACCAGGGAAACCAACCTGGGAAATCTGGTGGCCGACATCATCAGGGCCAAGACCAAGGCGGAGGTGGCCCTGATTAACGGCGGGTCCATCCGCAAGAGCATCCCCCCGGGTTCCATCCGCCGCCGGGAAGTTTACGCCGCCCTGCCCTTTGATAATTATCTGGTGGCCTTGCGTCTTACCGGCCGGCAGCTTAAAGAGGCCCTGGAGCACGGGGTCTCAAAGGTGGAGGAACACGCCGGTGCCTTTCCCCAGGTGTCCGGCCTGAGTTTCACTTATGACCCCAAGGGCCCTCCGGGATCCCGGGTGAGGGAGGTGTTGGTGGGAGGGCAACCTCTGGAAATGACTCGGGAATATGTGGTGGCCACCAATGATTTTTTGGTGGCTGGTGGTGACGGCTACCGGATGTTTCAGGAGGCCCTGGGGGGACCTACCGGTTATGAGAATGTGGGCGGCGTACTGAAAAGCCCCAAACTGGTGTATGTCAATCCCGGGCGTTGGTTAAGGGAGGAGGTCGTAGATTTCCTCAGGGCTCACCCCCGCCTGGCCCCCCGGGTGGAAGGCCGCATCCGGGAAAGCCAATGACCGAAGGTCAGTAATTCCTCACCCCTTGAAGAAAAAAAGAAGATGGCTGCCGTATCTTTCCCCGGGTGGAAGAATAAGTCTTTGACGACCGCTTTTCTATGAAAGTCTATGTGAATGACCGACCCGTGGAACTTCTCCCCGGCATGCGCGTACGCCATGCCCTGTTGGGGGCGGGGCTGCTTCCCGAACTGGAGGCCGGTCGGAAGGTGTACGATGACTGGGGCAATGAGCTGGGCCTGGACGGGGCTTTGTCTCCCGGCATGAAACTCTGGGTGAAATGACCGCATCTTTTGGGGGCAGGCAAGCCCGGGATCCCGAGTTTCTCCATAATTCAGACTTTGGGAAAGGCAAGGGGAAATGACCCTGATTGTGGCGATTCCCGCAACGGACGGCGTGGTCCTGGCTTCCGACGGACAGATCACCACCGGACTGGTGCGCGCTCCGGGAAAGAAGATTCACCGGCTGGGGGACAACATGGCTTGGGCCGCCTCCGGGGAACTGGCCCTGATCCAGCGGGTGGCGGAGCGCCTGGGGAGCCTGTCTTTGGCCCGCTCCCTTCCCCAGCTCCGGGATGAACTGGGGCAGGTGGTGAAGCAGTGCATCACCGAACTCATAAATCTGGACTTCCGGGCCAGCTTTTTTGCCCAGGACCCTGAAACCCTTCTCAAATTGCACCCGGGGGATTTTGTCTTTGCGGAATTTGACCGGAAGCCCCGCATCCTCCACATCACCGTGGATGGAGTGCCGGAATGGATTGAGGGCCCCTTTGCCTCCGGAAGCGGCGACCTTTTCGCCTATGCCCTCCTGCGGAAGTATCAGGGGCGGGATCTTGGGCTTGCCAAGGCCCGGATTCTGGCCTACAAGGTGATGGAAGAGGCAGTGAGTGTGGACGCCTACGGTCTGGGGCCCCCCATTGATTTGTGGGAGATTACGGCCGAAGGGGCCCGCAATCTGACGGAAGGGGAGATCACGGCCCTGATGGCCGCGGCTCAGGCCCTTAGGCAGAGGGAAATCATGTTGCTGATGGAAACCACGGAGTCGGTTGAAGACAGAATCCCTGGAGGAGACCAACTCCCGGCTTCTAAAGGGGCCGGGCTCTAAGACTTGCGGAAGGCACGGTCGTCTGCTGATCCGGGGCCCCGCCTCCTGGGCCCCCAGGGGCTGGCTTCGTTTTCCGGCCTAAGGCCTGCCGGCTCTTTTCAGATCCGGGTTTTTAGGTATAAAGGAAGATGCCGATGAATAAACCTGGAAATATCAGGCTGCATAAGCCCCCCAGGGGCAAGCCCTTGAAAAGGGCGAAAAATAGACTGGTTGTCAGGATGAATTAGGGAACTTCCTGTTCCGACAACTTGGAGCACGAGAACCGAAAACTGAAGACTGAAACCTTTCCAATGGCCAGATCCCTTCTCATCGTCGAGTCCCCCACCAAGGCCCGGACCCTCCAGAAATATCTGGGGAAGGCCTTTGAGGTGCGCTCCACCATGGGCCACATCCGGGATCTGCCCAAAAACGAGCTGGGGGTGGATGTGAACCATGATTTCCGCCCCCAATACACCACCATAGTGGGCAAGGCCAAAGTAATCCATGAACTTAAAAAGGCGGCGGCGGGGGTGGCCGACATCTATCTCGGTACCGACCCCGACCGGGAAGGGGAGGCCATCGCCTGGCACATTGCCGAATCCCTGGGTGAACAGGAACACCGGTTTCACCGGGTGCTGCTTCTGGAGTTGACCCAGAAGGCCATCAAGGAGGCCCTGGCCCGGCCGGTGCCGTTGAACCGGGCCCTGTTTGAGTCCCAGCAGGCCCGGCGCATTCTGGACCGCCTGGTGGGCTATCAGCTTAGCCCCCTTTTATGGCAGAAGGTGAAATCCGGCCTCTCCGCCGGGAGGGTGCAGTCTGTGGCCCTGCGTCTTCTGTGCGACCGGGAGAAGGCCATTAAGGCCTTTGTGCCCGAAGAGTACTGGAGCCTTGCGGCCTGCCTTGAGGGGCGTGAACCTCCACGCTTTACCGCCCGGCTGGTGAAGTATCGGGAGAAGGAACTCAAGCTCCGAAACGTCAATGAGGTGGAGGAAATCTTGGAAAACCTGGAAGAAGCCGTCTTTCAGGTGGCCAAGGTGGAGAAGAAACCCCAAAAACGCCAGCCGTTGCCGCCTTTCATCACCAGCAGTCTGCAAATTGAGGCCAATCGCAAATTGCGCCTGTCCCCTCAAAACACCATGCGGCTGGCCCAGCGCCTGTACGAAGGCGTGGAATTGGGGGACGAGGGCCCGGTGGGGCTCATCACCTATATGCGCACCGACTCCACTCGGGTGTCCGGGGAGGCGTTGGCCGCGGTGCGGGAGTTCATCGGGGAACTGTACGGTCCGGACTTTCTGCCCAAGTCCCCCCACCATTACAAGAGCCCCAGAGGGGCCCAGGAGGCCCACGAGGCCATCCGTCCCACTGATGTCCGGCGCCGGCCCGAGGATTTGAAGCGGTTTTTGAAAAAGGAGGAACTGGCCCTCTACGAGCTCATCTGGCGGCGCTTTGTGGCCTCCCAGATGGCTCCGGCGGTTTATAATCTCACCACCGTGGAGGTGACAGCCGGAGATTATCTTTTCCGGGCCAGCGCCACGGTGCTCACCTTCCCCGGCTTTACCATCATTTACCAGGAGGTCCGGGAGGACGAGGAACCGGAAGAGAAACTGCCGCCCCTTAAAAAAGGGGAACGCCTCACCCTCATTGACTTTGACCCCCAGCAGCATTTCACCAAACCGCCGCCGCGCTACACCGAGGCCAGCCTTATCAAGGAACTGGAGGTGCAAGGTATCGGCCGTCCCAGTACCTACGCCACCATCCTGAGCATTCTTCAGGATCGGGATTATGTGCTGAAGATCAAGACCCGCCTCAGGCCCACCGAGCTCGGAATGGCGGTGAGCGACCTCTTGGTGGCCAGCTTCCCGGAGGTGATGGATCCCAAATTCACCGCCCACCTGGAGGGTGATCTGGACCGGGTCGCCGAAGGGCAGGCCTCCTGGGTTAATGTTCTGCGGGAGTTCTACGGCCCGTTTTCCCGGGAATTGGAAAAGGCCAAGGGCAACATGGCCCGGCTCAAATACCTTCCCACCGGCCTTTCCTGTCCCAAGTGCCACAAAGAGCTGGTCATCCGCTGGGGCAAGGCCGGAGAGTTTTTGGGCTGCAGCGCCTTTCCGGACTGCGACTTCACCTGTGATATTGCAAGGAACGACCACGGCGATCTAATACCCCCCACAGTTAAGGAAGATACCCCACCCCGGAATGCGTCTGCGGCCAACGGGCCTGGAGATGGGAACCTGGCCTGCCCCGAATGCGGGAAAAATCTGGTGGTGCGCCGGGGGAAAAATGGGGAATTCCTGGGGTGCACCGGCTTTCCCCGCTGCCGCTTCACTTGCGATTTCACCCGGGATTCCCAGGGGCAAATCAGGATCTTGGAGAAAGCTCCTTCCCCCTCCTGGCCCTGCCCCGAGCCTGACTGCCAGGGGGATCTGGTGAAGCGGCGCTTTCGCCAAAAGTTTTTTTATGGCTGTTCAAAATACCCCAAATGCACCTATACCCTCAGCCAGCCGCCGGTGGAGTCCCCCTGTCCGAAATGCTCCTTCCCTTGGCTCAAAAAAGTAGGAAAAAAACTCATCTGCCCCAGAGAATCCTGCGCCTACGAACAACCCGCTTCCGCCCATGTGGCAGTCAGTGGCTGAAAGGACGGATTTAAGCGTAATTTTGACCCTGGCCGGCAAAGCCGGGGCCTTGGGCGGTTTCGGTCCCCCTCAAGAGGAAGGGGAACGACTCCTCAAGGATGGGCGCGGGACTACATCTCCTGGGGACAAATCCGCCCTTGATCATTTGGCCATCACCATCATCGGCGGAGGCCTGGCGGGAAGTGAAGCGGCCTGGCAGGCGGCCCGGCGGGGGGTCAGGGTGCGTCTTTATGAAATGAAACCTCGGAAATTCTCCCCCGCCCACCACTCTCCACTTTTGGGGGAGCTGGTGTGCAGCAATTCATTGCGTTCTGAATCCCTGGAAAGTGCCGTGGGCCTTCTGAAGGAGGAGATGCGTCTGGCCGGGTCCCTGATTATGGCCGCGGCCCTGGCCACCCGGGTGCCCGCCGGCAAAAGCCTGGCGGTGGACCGGGAGCTCTTTGCCGCCTATATCACCCAGGCCCTGGAGAAAAATCCCCTGGTGGCCATTATCCGGGAGGAAGTGACCGAGATCCCAAAGGAGGATATCACCATCGTGGCCACCGGACCGCTTACCTCCGAGGCCCTGGTTGCGGCCTTAAAAGAGCTCACCGGCGAGGAGCACCTGCATTTTTACGACGCCATTGCGCCCATTGTTTATGCCGACACCCTGAATATGAGCAAAATCTTCCGGGCCTCCCGTTATGGGGCCGGGGAGGATTACTTAAACTGCCCCTTCACTGAGGAGGAATATGCCGTTTTTTATGAGGCACTGATGTCGGCTGAACAGGTGCCGTTGCGGCCCTTTGAGGAGCCCCGCTATTTTGAGGGCTGTCTGCCCATTGAGGTGATGGCCGCCCGGGGATACCTGACCCTGACCTACGGCCCCCTGAAGCCGGTGGGCCTCGTTGACCCCCGCACCGGGCGCCAGCCCTTCGCGGTGGCCCAGCTCCGGGCGGAGAACCGGGAGGGCACCCTATACAATCTGGTGGGGTTCCAGACCAAGCTCACCTATCCTGAGCAGAAGCGGGTTTTCCGTTTGATCCCCGGACTGGAACGGGCCGAGTTCGCCCGTCTGGGGAGCGTCCACCGCAACACCTTTATTAAGGCTCCCGGCCGTTTGAGTCCGTATCTCAATTTGTCTCAGCAACCCCGGGTGTTTGTGGCGGGACAGCTCTCCGGGGTGGAGGGCTATGTGGAGTCCAGTGCCATGGGATTGTTGGCCGGGATCAATGCCGCCCGCCTGGCCAAAGGGGAACCCCTGGTGACTCCCCCCCGGGCTACCGCCCACGGGGCTCTAATTGCCCACCTGACCAACACCGCCACCCGTGATTTTCAGCCCATGAACGTGAATTTTGGCCTCTTTCCCCCCCTTTCCGGCCGGGTTTCCAGAAAACAGCGGCCTGCGGCCTACAGCAGCCGGGCCCTTAGGGAATGGCTTAAGTGGCTTGCTCAGATTGGTGAGGGTCCGGGGGAGGGTCTAAACCTTTAAGACCTTTGAAAGGCTTTGCCATGAAACCTGGTTTTGACCTGATCGTCTTTGATCTGGACGGCACTTTGGTGGATTCCCTGCCGGACCTGGCCGCAGCCGCCAATTATGCCTTAAGCCGGCTGGGGCTGCCTGAACGTCCCCTTGAGGAACACCGCCTCATGATCGGGGCGGGAGAGGCCAATTATGTGCGGCGCTTCCTGGGGCCCAAACACCAAGACCTCTTTGCTGAGGCCCTCCGCCTTTATCTTGAGTATTACTCCCGGCATCTGGGAGAACTGTGCCGGGTGTATCCGGGAGTCCCGGAGACCCTGGCCGCCTTGCTGCCCCGGAAAATGGCGGTGCTCTCCAACAAACGGGAGGACCTGACCCGGAAGGTGGTCCAGGTCATGGGACTTAAGGGGTTTTTTGTGCGGGTGCGGGGCGGCGACAGCTATGGCACCCTCAAACCGGACCCCGCCGGGCTTCAGACCCTCATCCGGGAGCTTCAGGCCCAACCTCCCCTGACCCTCATGGTGGGGGACAAGCCCGAGGACGTGCTCACCGGCCGGGGAGCCGGGACCCGCACCGCGGCCCTCACTTCAGGCTACAGCGAGCCCGAAGCCCTGGTGTCGGCGGCGCCGGACTACCTGCTTGAAGACTTCTCCCACCTGACGGCCCTTCCCGGCCTGTCGGTTTCATAATTTTTTGAGGAAAGGGACCCGATGCGTCTGGGTCCCTTCCCTGCCGGTGGGGGCGGCCCTCAGGGCGCCTGGTTAGCCAGGCCAAGAACGATCTTCACCGTGGCCGGACCCTTGGCCGGTTTGGGATAGATCACCTGTTTCAGGATTTCCCTCAGGCACCTGTCCAGTTTAACGCTAATCCCGCTTTTTATCACCCGGTCCACCCGGGTCACCCGTCCGTCCGGGCCGATGGTCAAAAGGAAGGGTATTTCCCTGGAAAGCCGGCCGCCCTGGGCGAGAACCTCCCGGCAGCACTTCTCCAGCCGGGCCGTTTCCGCTTCCAGAGCCTGCTTTACGGCATTGAGGTCCACTTCCCCCGTAACCAAAGTGGCCACCAGTTTGAGTTTGGAAGCGGGGGTGGCGGGTTTCCCTTCCCCTGCACCCAATGGCGGGGAAGCAGCCCCGGGGACCGGGAGCGACCAGGGCTTCCGGGATTCTGCCAACTCACCTTTGGGACCCGGAAAGGCCTGGGTCATAAGGGAGCGTCCCGACAGTTTGTAAGCCCCGGCGTCGCCCACGGCCAACTCCGAGACTCCCTCCGGCAAGGGTACGGGCTGTTTTACGGTTTCCAAGGTGCCGTCAGCCCTCTTCACCTTATCCACCGCCACAAAGGAGGTGAAGGCGGTCATCAGACTGTATTTCAGCCCCAGATCGGTGATCTCCTTGACCTTGGCCGGGTCCTTTTCCCTGGTCAGGCGCTGATAGTCCGAGAGGCGCTGAATCCGCTCCCGGGCCCAAAGGTATTTTAGAGCCGAATTGTCTGAGCTCGCCTGGCCGGAGTCCACCTTGATTTCCCGACGGAAGTCACCGGCGGCGGTCTTGCCGCTAATGACTATGGTTCCTTCGGGTTTGCCCCGGTATTTGCCCAATAGGGCCAGGGGCCTGAGGGCGAAAAGGTCGGGCAGGCTTTGAGGTTCTAGGTCATAAGCCTGAAAACCCTTGAATTCCACCCTGATGCCGGTGAGGACCGGGGTGGCGATATATTGCTGAAAGCGCTCTGCCTGGCGGGGGGCTTCTCCAGGGTTGAGCACGATAAACGGTTCCCCCCGGCCGGCCCGGGCCAGTCCCTCAATGAGATAGCGGTTTACCGCGGTGCCGATACCGAAGGGGAACAGGTTGGCCTCCCCCAGGTTCTGGCGCACCAATTCGAAAAGCTCCGGCTCCACATTGACATACCCGTCGGTGGCCACCACCACGATGCGGGAGGTGCCGGGAGTCCGAGGCAAAGCCAAGGCCCGCCTGAAGGCCGGGAGAATTTCGGTACCCCCTCCGCCCGGCTGGGACTGGATGAAGGCCAGAGCCTTTTTCTTGTTCTCCTCGGTGGCTGGAAGGGAGCCGGTCTCCGAGAGCACCGCCGAGCCGCTCTCAAAAAGGAGCACATTCATATAGTCTTGCGGCCGGAGCTTTTTAAAGATGTCTGCCATCAGGGCCTTGGAAATATCCAGGGGGAAGCCGTGCATGGAGCCGGAGACGTCCACGATGAAGAGGTATTCCCGGGGGACTGCGGCCTCTTTGGAAGTCCTGGCCGGAGGCTCCATCACCAACAGGAAAAAGTTCTCGTCCTGACCGGGATATAAAAGGAGACCGGCGTCAATCTTATTTCCCGCCAGGGCATAGCGCAGCACAAAATCCCGGTTCCCCCCGGTTTTCTCGTCTTTCAGGGTCACCAGGGCCTGGGTCGGGTTGGGGTATTTGACCTCCACCTCGTGGCTGGGGCTAGTGAGCCTGCTGATGGGCAGCCCGCCCCGGACCTCAAGGTTCAGGCCGAAGGTGTATGTGGGTCCCTGACCCTCATGGAGGTAAGGGTTTTGCACCCACTTTTCCGAGTCCGGGGCGCCGGCAGCCGGCATATTGGAATACCGGGGCCCCACCACCGTGGGATAGACAAACTCATAGACGTTGTCCTCCGCCTTTAGAAGCTCAAGGTAGTTCAGCTCCACCTTGACCTCGTCCCCGGGGAGGATGTTGGCCACGTTCATCTGGAAGACATTAGGGCGCTGCTGTTCCAGTAGGGAGGTGGTTTTTCCTTCTTTTTTGGCGTCCTCGTAGGTCTGGCGGGCCTTCTGACGCTCCATGATTTCGGCCTCCACCACCCGGTTACCCACCATCATACGCATGGCGTGCACCGCTGCCCGGGTGGAGGCCGGGAACACATAGATGGCCTCCAGGGTCTTTTTGCCCTCATTTTTGTAGATCTGGGTCACCTTGACTTCCGCCACCTTGCCGGCGATCTTGACCTCGGCTTTGGTGCTTTTCAAAGGCAGGGCGTCCTTTTCCGGGTCGTCGCTTAAGACCACGAAAAAGGGGGACAGGGTTTTGTCCTCCTGGACGGAAGCCTGGGGGGCGCTCCGGGGGTTTAGGGGTTTTAGGGCCATCCCCATAAAGGCAAGGGCCAGAACCACAAAAAGACACCTCCGGGACACTCCGGAGGTGGCGGAGATATGGCCGAAAATCCTGGTAAACACTGTCAGTTTTCTCCTTGTCGCGGCAGTCTGCGGTAAAATTGGACTCATCTGACCCCGCCAGGGTCGTTTATCTGCCTCTAAGCGGGACCGGAACTTTGTAGGTTTAGAAAAATCAAAGGACATAAATGTTAAGGGATGCTTGGGGGTATGGGCCTTCGGGCCGTGGAGGCGCCATCAAGGCCCAAGGCCGGGTCCCTGTGCCCGTGACTCCCCGATCCCCCGGGGGTTTCCGCCCCCAGGTTCATATTGTCATAAGAAAATTCCTGATTTACAATGCAGCCAAAAACTTGGGTTCCTTCTTTCAGGGGAGGGCCCCGGGGTCCCGGACTCCCGGTGTTCTTCCCCGAAAATTTCTCTGACCTAAGAAAAGGCCATGAAGTTTTCCCTTCTGCTGGTGCTGAACCTCACTCTGGCAGGGGTGTTTGTATTCTTGCTGCGCCAAAGGGGGTTGCTGGCCTATCACCACCAGGGCCGCTGGTGGCTTACCTGGCTGTCGGTGGGGGTCATCACCCTGATGGACGAGCTCACCTCGGTGTTTTATGCCCCGGCCGAGGCCTACCGGTTTATCGGCGTCAGCGCCGTTTTTTTTATACCCCTGACCGCCGTCCTGGTCCACTACATGACCACCCGGCTGGTGGAAATCGCCAACATCCTGGAGCACCACGGCCTCATCGGGGGAGGCGTCTATTCCTTTTCCTACCTGGTGCTGGGTCCTGTGGTGTCGTTCATCGCCGTGGCTTCCATCATGGTGGACTACATTCTTACCGCCTGCATCTCGGCGGTGAGTGCGGTGGCCAACGCCGGGTCTTTTTTTCAACTGTCCCAGGTGCAATTTCTGGGTCTGGTCTTGGCCATCCTTTGGGGCATCGCCGGCTTGAACATTATGGGTATCCGGGAGAATGCCAGGGTCACCTTCGCCATCTTTATGGCGGCGGCCTTTATTTTTTTGAACCTTATTGCCTCCGGCGTCCTGGCTCTGGACCGCGCCGCCCTGGCGCGACTGGGCCACGGGGTTCATATGGGCCTGGCCAGCCTGAAGACCGGCTCCTGGACCAAAGATTACCAGGTATTTGTGGCCAATGTGGCCTTCTGCATTTTGGCCTACTCCGGAGTGGAGTCGGTGCTGCAAACTGCCGGTCTGGTGCGGAACTGGAGGGAAATCGGCAAAGCTTATATCTTTCTGGCCCTTACCGTGGGGCTGGTCACCCCGGCGGTGGCGCTGCTGGCCTTGAGCGCCCCCATTGATTTCCATCTCCACGAAGGAGACCTGATCACTTACTATGCCACCTTGGTCAACGGCCTGGGTTTCGGCGTGGCGGTGGCGGCCCTGGCCAGCCTGACCCTGATCATGGCGGTCAACACCGCGTTTGTGGCCTCCAGCGAACTTTTGGAACGGGTGGCCCACCGATATGGCTTTCAGTGGCTTATCGCGGTCAACCGGCGCCAGTCCTTGTACCGCATCCATCTTTTGAACGCCACCTTTTTTTCCGGCATCATTTTGATCACCGCCGGGCGGCAGGAGACCCTGGCGGATATGTATGCTTTGGGATTGGTGGCCAGTTTTTGCATCAACATGGGAGCGTTGATCATTTACCGCTATTTCATGGGGACCCGGGAGATTCAGTTTTACACCAGCCGTTTTATCACCCTGGCCTTTTGGGTGGTTTTTGTCAGTTGCTTTATTTTTTTGGCCCTGCGCAAACCCCACGGCACCATGCTCTGGGCCGCGGTCACCGGCCTGGTTTTGCTGGCGGGTATCCTGGTGGCCCAAAAGCGGGCTCCGGAAATCAAGGAGATCGAAAAGGGTGATCATCAGATGCGGGTGGTTCTGTATCTGGCGGAGGCAGATGACCGGGACCTGCACCTCGTTTTCCGGCGGTCCTATGAGGAGGCCAGGGACCGGCCCCGGAAGAATGTGGCTTACATTACCTTTTATTCCCCCCGGGGCGGCATCCCCCCTAAAATGGGTCCCAACCACTTCCGGTTGCCCCTGGTGCGGGCCAGCCTTTTTGACAGTCTGGTGGCCCTACTGAAGGTCATCGAATATGAGTTTCCCGACCGCCAGATTGTGGTGCACCTGGGCTGGCCTCTGTCTTCCTGGTTGGACCGTTTGTCCATTGGGGTCATGGTTTTTAACCTCATGCGCCTTCCCCGGTTGTTCCCCCGGTTTCAGTTCAACATCTCCTATACCGGCAGCCCCCTTTTAACGCACCCCTCTCCCTTAGCGGAAGTGGCCCCGGGCCCTTCTATCGAGAAGGTTTTGAAGTCGGAGGAGAGAGGGTCATGAAAAGGAGGCGCCTCCCTCTGCAGGTTCTGGTGCTTCTTTCCCTGGTGGCCGTTACCCTGGGAGCCGTTCTGGGGTGGGGCGAGATCCCCCCAAGCCGCCTTTACGGGAAACTGCTCAAGCCGTTGGTGAGCCTCAGTCTGGCCATCGGGGTGGGACTGCTGGTGGGGATTTTTATTGAAACTGCCAATTTGACTGCCAGAATCGGTCGGGTCTTTGCCCCGTTTTTGCGGTTCGGCCACTTGAAGGAACCTTCCGCTTTGGCCTTTACCACGGCCTTTTTTTCCGCCGCCGCGGCCAGCAGCATTCTCATGAACGCCTATCAGGAAGGGGGCATTACCCGCCGGGAACTCACGGTTTCTGCCCTGCTTCTCACCTTTCCCGCCTTTTTTGCCCATCTGCCCAGCATGTTTTTCACCATCACCCCCTTGGTGGGGGTCTTGGGGGGCTATTATCTGGCCATCCTTTTAGGGGGTGATCTGTTACGCACCCTGGCCTATCTGTGCTACAGCCGGCTCACCCTGCCACCATATGCCCCCCGGCCCCAGGTCACCACACCCCGCCAGGTTTCCTGGAGTCAGGTCTGGCAGGAAACCCGGCGGAAATTTCTTAATCGGCTTTATAACATTCTGATGATTACCATCCCGGTGTTCGTGGTGGTTTTTCTGGCTCAGGAAGGGGGGCTGTTTGACTGGTTGCGGGATTACCTCACCCATATTCTCAAGGGAAGCCAGCTACCGGTGGAGGCGGTGAGCATCCTGATTTTTTCCCTGGCCGCCGAAACCACCGGGGGCTTTGCCGCCGCAGGGGCGCTTTTAGCCGGGCAGGCTTTAAGCCCCGGAGCGATACTATTCACCCTGATTTTGGGGACCATCATCGCCAGCCCCATGCGGGCCGTGCGCCACCAACTGCCCTATTATCTGGGGATCTACACCCCGGCATTAGGCCTCAGGCTGATGGTGCTCTCCCAGCTCTTTCGCACCCTGAGTCTTCTCCCCTTCCTGGGAGTGATCTACTGGTGGGCCTTCTGAGCTGATTTAGTGTGGTTTTCCATTTCACCCCAGCCCCTTTGATTTCCTTCGCCGGACCTCGCCTTGACACCGGAGGCCGGGAACATATATATGGGGAAGAGGAGATCTGGCTCTGAATGGCGGTTCCGGTTCTATACCTTCTGGATATCAGCTCCTATATCTACCGGGCCTATCACGCCATCCGGGGGTTGGCCACCTCCCGGGGCTTTCCCACCAACGCCGCTTTCGGCGTCACCAACATGATACTCAAAGTGTTGCGGGAGCGTAAGCCCCAATACCTGGCTTTGGCCTTTGATTCCAAAGCCCCCACTTTCCGCCATCAGATATATCCGGACTACAAGGCGCAGCGTCCCCCGATGCCTGAGGACCTGGCCGTGCAGCTGCCCTACATCCAGAAGCTCATCCAGGGCTTGAATCTTCCCATCCTGGAGAAGGAGGGTTACGAAGCCGACGACCTCATCTGCACCTTGGTGGAGGAAGCCCGGAAGCACGGGTTTCAGGTGGAAATCATCTCCGGCGACCGTGACCTTCTGCCTTTGGTCCAGGAAGGGGTGACTATGTGGGACCCCATGAAGGACCTGCGCTACGACCTGGAGGCCATCCGAACCCGATATGGCATAAGTCCCCAGGAACTGGCGGAGGTCAAGGCCTTGGCAGGGGATCCCAGCGACAACATTCCCGGGGTGCCGGGGATCGGGGAAAAGACCGCCTTAAAACTTATTGCCCGCTATCACACCCTGGAAAATCTACTGGCCCACCTGGAGGAGATTAAAGAAAAGGGCCTCAGGAGTCGATTGTCCCAATATGCTGATCAGGCCCGGCTAAGCCGCCAACTGGTGGCTCTTGACGGGCGGGTTCCCCTTAAGGTGGAGCTGGAGTCCCTGCGCCCCGGCCCCCCGGACCGGGAGGCCCTAAGACAGCTCTTCCTGGAGCTGGAATTTACCAGATTCACTCAAGAGCTGGGCCTCGATCTCCCACCGGCCGGGGCCTTTCCGGTGATTACCCACCCCGGGGAACTTAAAGCCCTGCTGCCGGAAATCCAGGATGCCGGGGAGATAGGCCTGTTCTTCTTGACGGGGGGACAACACCCCATAATGACTCAGGTGGCGGGCGTGGCCCTGTCCTGGCGGCCGGGCTCCGGGGTTTATCTTCCTTTAGCCGAAGGATCCCAAGGGGAAAGGCTTTGGTCTCTCTTAAAACCCCTGTTTGCCAGGCTTGAGTTGAGCAAGGTGGGTCCGGATCTCAAAGCCGCCCTACTGGTTTGTCGGCGCTTCGGCCAGGACCTGGCCGGGCTGGCCGGGGATGTGCTTTTGGCGTCTTACCTCCTTAACCCGGCGCGTTTTGAGCAAAACCTGGAAAATATCGTGTTGCATCACCTGGGTTGGAGCTTGCCGGGTCCGCGGGACCTGGCCGGGCGACCCACGCCGGTCCTGGAACTTCCTCCAAACCTGGCCGCGCAATATGCCGGAATGCGGGCGGCGGCCGCGTTGGAGCTTTGGCCCCGACTGAAAGAGGAACTGAAACGGGAAGGCCTTTTTGCCCTGTATCAGGACCTGGAACTCCCTCTCCTCGAGGTCCTGGCCCGCATGGAGGCCCGGGGCATCGGCGTGGACCGGGCATTTCTTGAGCGTTTCGGCCGGGAGCTGGAGCGGGAGATGGCTCGCCTGGAGGAGGAAATTTACGCCGAGGCCGGGGAAAGATTTCTCATCCAGTCCCCCCAACAGCTGGGGCGGATTCTGTTTGACAAGCTCAAACTCACCCCCCAGAAGAAAACCCGGGGGAAAACGGCCTACTCCACGGATCTGGAGGTGCTGCAAAGCCTGGCCCAGGAGGCCCCTATCGCCGGCAAGGTGCTGACCTATCGGAGCCTGGGGAAACTCAAGGCCACCTACGTGGAGGCGCTTCTGAAACTCATCAACCCAATGACCGGACGGGTGCACACTACCTTTTTGCAGTCGGTGGCGGCCACGGGCCGTCTCTCCAGCCGGGATCCCAACCTGCAGAATATTCCGGTGCGTGGGGAAATGGGCTCTCAGGTTCGCCAAGCCTTTGTAGCCGGTCCCGGCCGGGTGTTTCTGAGTGCCGATTATTCCCAGATGGAGCTCAGGCTCCTGGCCCACTTTTCGGAAGATCCCGGTCTGCTTAGGGCGTTTAAGGAGGGGCGGGACATTCACCGGGAAACCGCGGCCGCGGTATTCGCCATCCATCCGGAACTGGTCACCCCTGAGATGCGGCGCCAGGCCAAGGTCATCAATTTCGGCATCATCTATGGCATGAGCGCCTTCGGACTGGCCAAACAACTGGGGGTGGGCCAGCGCCTGGCTCAGGACTTCATCCAGCGCTATTTTAACCGGCACCCTAAAGTGAAGGCTTACCTGGAAGACACCCTCAGGAGGGCCCGGGAGCAGGGCTGGGTGACCACCCTTTTTGGCCGGCGGCGTCAGATTCCCCACCTCCACAGCAGCAACCGCCTGGTGCGCCAGGAGGGGGAGCGCAGCGCCATCAATACCCCCTTGCAGGGGTCAGCCGCAGATATAATAAAAAAGGCCATGCTGGAAGTGGAGAGGGCCATCGCCCGGGAAGGCCTGGGGGCCGGACTCCTCCTGCAGATTCATGATGAGCTTCTCCTGGAAGTCCCCCGGGAGGAAGTGGAAGTTACCGCCAAACTGGTGCGTCGCCTGATGGAAGGGGTGGTAAACCTGAAGACCCCTCTTGTAGTGGACCTGCATGTGGGCGCTAACTGGGGTGAAATGGAACCCCTGGAGAAATTTTTCTCAAAGGCTTAACTTGTTAATATTTTTGTTAAAATGAAAGAACACCGCGAAATTCCCACGAAATCCAAGGCCCAGAGCCAAAAAAATTTTTAGGGGGCCATAATTTTTCTTGATATTTTGGTTCCCCTATTATTAAATTAGGGCAGCTTTATGGACCCTTAAACCAATCCTTTGAAAAGGGGGGATAGATGATGAGGAAAGCTTTGGTGAAGAAGGGTTTTGCTCTGGCAGTTCTCATGGCGTTTGTTCTCGCCATGGGGGCGGGCTGCTGCGACACGTGCAAAAAGTACGTGGACGAAGCCAAGTCCTTCGCCGACCAGGCGGCGGCGGCTGCTGCCAAGGCTGACCAGGCGGCACGCAACGCGGAGATGGCGGCGGCGGATGCCAAGGCCTCGGCTGACAAGGCGGAGGCGGCTGCCGACCGGGCTGAGGCTGCTGCGGCTAAGGCGGAAGCCTGCCTGATGAAGAAGATCCGCAAGTAAGCACCTGGAGCAAATGAAGAGGGGAGAATCAGATCTCTCCGAAAGGGGGTAATCGATGAGGAAGCCGTTATTGAAAAAGGGCTTTGCATTGGCGCTCCTCGCGGTCTTTGCCCTGGTGCTGGGCGGTGCCGGTTGCTGCCAGAAGTATTATGATCAGTGCCAGATGTACAGGGATCAGGCGAAGGCCTCTTTGGAGCGGGCCGGCGCCTCGGCGGTGAAAGCGGAAGCAGCCGCCCAGGATGCCAAGGTCCCGGTCCCGCGGGCAGCGGCGGCAGCCAACAAGGCGGAGGCGGCCGCAGCTCGGGCTGAAGATGCCGCGGCCAAACTCTGCGCCATGGTTCCTAAAGTGAAGGGCAAGAAGGCGAAGAGGGCGCCCAAGGCTAAAAAAGCGCCCAAGGCCAAGAAGGCCAAAAAGGCCAAGGCCAAGAAGTAAAGCAGGATAGGATTTAGGGCTATTCAGCCCTTAGTATCAGAGGGTGTGTGGAGCTTTACGGCTCTTCACACCTTCTGTTTTTCACCCCCTGGTGTACTCCGCCCCACCTTAACGGGCGGTGATGTCCAAGGGCATGCCGGTGTGTTCCTCCACAGTCTGAAGCACCCGGGTCATATCCACCGAACCCATAAGTCCCTGTCTTTCCAAAAGCCCCAGGACATGAAGGATCATGGAGCGAATCTTAAAGTAATAGTCTTCGTGCACCGAGAGATACACCCGGCCGTGTCGGAATCCCACCAGAGCCGGCTCATAGATATACTCCACTGAGGCCCCCACCGGCACCAAGGGAAAGAGCTGCTTGATGTGTTCGGGATACATGCGGGTGCACCCGTGACTCACCAGACGGCCCACCCCCCAGGGCATGTGAGTCCCATGAATGCCGTAGTCCCCCCAGGAAAGGCTCAGTTTATATTCCCCCAAAGGATTATCCGGCCCGGGGGGCATGACCGCCATGCCATATTTGGCCTGCAGGGATTTGGGAATGTGCCAGGCGGGCTTCACCTTTTTCTCCACCACCCGGAACAGCCCGGAAGGCGTTTTATAATCCAGGACTCCCATGCCGATGGGGAAGGTGTGAACCTCGGTGCCGTTTTTAGTGAAAAAGTAAAGGCGCATGGCGCCGGTATTGACAATCATCTGTCGGCCCCGGTGGTGGGGAATGATCCACATGGTGGGAATGGTGATCTCGGTGCCCACCGGCGGCAGGAAAGGATCCCAATCCCGGTGCATCATGCTGATGGAGTTGTACCCCAGGCCGTAATGCCGGGCGATTTCCAGTAAATCCTCTCCCTTTTTGATGACATGGCGCCGAAGAGACCCTACCACGGTCACCGCCTGGGGATCGATGCCAGTCTGACTGGCGGGAAATCTTATGGCAAAGGGGCCGGCCGCAGCTGCCGGGTCCGTCAGTCCCAAACACCATAGTAAAACCAGAACAAGGAACCTTTGGGCCATCAACTACTCCTTTGATTTTCTCCAGAGTTTCAGGCTGGAGGAATAAGGGGGCTGGGCCAAACCGGCTTCGGTAATGATCCCCGAAATAAGGTCATTGGGGGTGACGTCAAAGGCCAGATTCAGGGCCGGAGTCTTGGGGGGGGCCACCTCCTGCCCACAAAGGCGGGTGACTTCCTCGGGGTCCCGTTCCTCCACGGGGATCTGGTCACCGTGGGTCAGGTTGAAGTCAAAGGTGGATAAAGGGGCGGCCACATAAAAGGGAATGTCATGGTAGCGGGCCAGGACCGCCAGCCCGTAGGTGCCGATCTTGTTGGCGGTGTCGCCGTTGGCGGCAATGCGGTCCGCGCCCACGATCACCAAATCCACCTTTTTTTGGCGCATGAGGGTGGCCGCCGCCCCATCCGGGATAAGGGTATAAGGGATACCCAGCTTTCCAAGCTCCCAGGTGGTGAGACGGGCCCCCTGCAAGAGAGGCCGGGTTTCGTCCACCCATACTGTGAAACGCTTCCCCGCCTCCCAGGCGGCCCGCATCACCCCCAGGGCGGTGCCGTAAGCCCCAGTGGCCAGAGCCCCGGTGTTACAGTGGGTAAGGACACGATTTCCATCGTGAATGACCACCTGCCCGTTTTGGGCCAGGCGGCGGTTGATGGTCTCGTCTTCCTTGAGAAGAATCTGGGCTTCGGCCACCAGGCGGTTTTTGATTTCCGCCACCGGCAGCGCGGCGTGCTCCCGGACCACCTTTTGCATACGCGCCAACGCCCAAAAAAGGTTCACCGCGGTGGGTCGGGCCTGGGCGATTTCCCGGCATACTTCCGAAAAGCGTTCCTGAAACCTTTGGGGGTCGTCGGTATCGGTTTCCAGGGCCCCCAGGGCCGCGGCCATGGCCGCGGCCACCCCGAGGGCCGGAGCCCCCCTGATGGCCAGGGTGCGGATGGCTTCGATGACCTCCCGGTAATCCCGGGTTTCCAGATATACCTCCTCCCGGGGCAATCGCCGTTGATCCAGAAGACGCACATGATTGTTATGCCAGCAGATGCTTGAGTAGGGATTCATGTCACACTCCGGTGAAAATGGGAGAAAGCCTTTGATGTTTGGGATTAACCCAACAATTTCCGGAAGATTTCATTGGCCAGTTGCGGATTGGCCTGGCCCTTGGTCTTCCGCATCAATTGCCCCACAAAAAAACCCAGGACCTTGGTTTTGCCGGCTTTATAGTCCGCCACTTCTTTGGGGTTGGCTGCCAGGATTTCCCGGGCCTGGGTTTCTAGGAGCACGGCGTCGGTGATTTGCACCAGGCCCTTTTCCCGGACGATGGTTTCCGGGTCTTTGCCGGTGGCCGCCATGTCCTCGAACACGGCTTTGGCGATCTTCCCGCTGATGGTGCCCTGGTCCACCAGGGCCAGAAGCCGTCCCAGATCCCTGGGGGTGAATCTGAGGGCGGCGACCCCGGCTTCTTCCTTTTTCAGCTCCCGCATCACTTCCACCATGATCCAGTTGCTCACGGTCTTGGGCTGGGGGAAGTCCTTCAGGCAGGCCTCGAAAAAATCCGCCAAACCCTTGTCCCCCGTGAGGACCTCAGCGTCGTACTCCGGCAGGCCGTATTGGCTGACGAATCGTGCGGCCCGGGCCCGGGGGAGCTCCGGAAGCGTCTGTCTCAGTTCTTCCAGCCACTTAGGGTCGATTTTCACCGGCACCAGGTCAGGGTCAGGGAAATAGCGGTAGTCATGGGCCTCCTCCTTGCCCCGCATGGAAACGGTCTGGCCGCTGGCCGGATCCCACAGCCGGGTCTCCTGGACAATCTCCCGGCCCTCGGAGAGCAGCGCCCGCTGCCGCCGGATCTCATAGTCCAGGGCCTGTCTGACAAAACGGAAAGAATTCATGTTCTTGAGTTCCGTTTTGGTGCCCAGGATTTTGCTCCCCTTGGGTCTCAAAGAGACATTGGCGTCGCAGCGCAGCGACCCCTCCTCCATGTTGCCGTCGCAAATCTCCAGGTATAACAGGATATTGCGCAAGGTTTTCAGATATTCCGCGGCTTCTTCCGGGGTGCGCAGGTCCGGTTCGCTGACAATTTCAATCAGGGGTACCCCGGCCCGGTTGAAATCCACAAAGCTCACCGGCCGGGACTCGCTATGTATGAGCTTTCCGGCGTCTTCTTCCAGGTGGAGGCGGGTTATGCCGATTCGCCGGGTTTGCCCGTTCACCTGGATGTCCACATGACCATGTTGCGCCAAAGGAAGCTCATATTGGGAAATCTGATAACCCTTGGGGAGGTCCGGATAAAAATAGTTTTTGCGGGCGAACACCGATTGGGGGGCGATCCGGCAGTTGGTGGCCAAGGCCATTTTCAGGGCGAATTCCACGGCCCGCCGGTTCAAAACCGGCAGCACCCCGGGCATCCCTAAGCACACCGGACAGACCTGGGTGTTGGGTGGTGCACCGAAGGCGGTGGAGCAGCCGCAGAAAATCTTGCTTCTGGTGAGAAGCTGGGCGTGTACTTCCAGACCGATGACCGCCTCATATTCCATGGACTTTACCTCATTCCGGGACAACGATCCCCCCAAACCTGGGGTGGGTTTAAGAAAGAAGGGTTTGGCCTGGATTTCCCCGAACTCATGGGAGGGGTAAGGAATTTAAGGGAGGGCGGTGGCCCCGAAGTCACCCTTTGGGCGGCCCTCAAAAATCCCTTTGGCCCCTTCTCAATTTACCACATTATGCCGGGTGGGTAAGGAAGAAATGCCGGAGAGGATGATTTCCCTGAGCTCCCGGGCCGCCTGTCCAGGATCCGACGCCGCGGTTACTGCGGTGATCACCGCCGGGTGCCGGGCCCCTCGCCGCACCACTTCGTAAAGGTTTCCTGTGGTGATGCCCCCCATGGTGGTCCAGGGGATTTTGAGATGGGGGACGATGCGGTCAATCATCTCCGGCCCCAGGGGCGTGGCCCCGGGCTTGGTGCCGGTTTGGAAAATGGGCCCGATATTGATGTAACTGGCCCCTGCCGCCTGGGCCGCCAGGGCCTCCTCCAGAGAGTGGGTTGAGGCCCCGATAAGGAGCTCGGGGGCTATCCGCCGGGCCGCAGCCACCGGCAGGTCCTCCTGCCCCAGATGCACCCCGTCCGCCTCCACGGCCAAGGCCAGGTCCAGACGGTCGTTGACGATCAAAAGGGCCCCCGCCGCGGCGGTCAGCTGTCTGAATTTCATTCCCAGTTCGTAGAGTTTGCGGCCGCAAAGCTCCTTTTCCCGAAGCTGCACCAGGCGGACCCCGGCGGCCAGCACCGCCTCAAGAATATCCAAAGCTCGGCGGCCGGCGCAAAGGGCCTCGGTGATGACCACGTACAAGTCCGCGGCCTCAAAGGCCCCCAGCCTGTCATCATGATTCATCAGCCTCCCCCTACCAGGCGTACCAGCTCCAGAACGTCCCCCTCCTCCAAAGACGTATCCCCATAAGCATCCCGGGGCACAATGACGGTGTTGCGCTCCACCACCGTACGGCCGGGGGGGAGGCCCAGATCCTCCAGGAGGGCAAGAACCGTCCGGGCCGACACCTCTCTGAGTTCCCCGTTAATGGTGAGTTTCATTTTACCTTTCCTCTATCATAGCCGAGACTTACGTCTGTTAAAGGCGAATCCGCGAAGAAGGCCTGGTCAAAGTCCTTCCACACCGGGTCGTAACCCGCCCGCCTTATGGCGGCCGCCACCTCAGCCGGGGTTCTGCGGTCCTCCACCTCGAATTGGGCCAAAATTTCTTCCTCCGGGTGGGTATAGCCCCCTGGCCGGGTAGAAGAACCGGCACTCATATGAGTGACCCCCAGGGGGATGAGGCGGTCCCTGAGGGCCGCGGGTTCCCTGGTGGAGAGGTTGAAGCCCGCCTCCGGCAAAAACAGCCGCAGGGCCAGCATCAGTTGCACCAGGTCCCGGTCGCTTACCGGGTACTGGATCTCATGCCGGGGCGGAGCGTGACGCAGACGGGGAAAAGACACGGCAATGGCGCTCTGCCAGCATTCCTTCTGGAGGTAGCGGGCGTGGAGGCCCAGCCAGAAGCCGTCCAGACGCCAATCGTACAGCCCCAAAAGGGCGCCGATACTAAGCCTCCGGACACCCGCCCGGCCGGCCCGTTCCAGGGCCTCCAGGCGGTAGTCATAGTCCCGTTTTTTCCCGGCCAGATGCACCCTTGCGTAAGTGTCCCGATGATAGGTCTCCATGTAGAGGGTCACCCCCTCCAGACCGTGCTCCACCAGGGTGCGGTAGCCCTCCTCCTCCAGGGCGTAAACCTCCACCGACACCGAGGGGAAATACTCCCGGGCGGTGGCCACAGCCTTGGCCAGATATGGGAGGGGTACCACCTTGGGGGCGTCTCCCGACACCAGAAGCACAGTTTTAAAACCCTGCTGGGCCAGGACCTCGCATTCCCGGCGAAGCTCCTCCGGGGTCAGGGTGCGGCGGCTGCCCCGGCCTCCCGCGCCCCGGGCAAAGAAACAGTAAGTGCACTCCGAAGTGCAGACATTGGACAGATATAAAGGCACATATAAGCCGATGGTGCGGCCGAAGTGCTGTCGGGTGAGGCGGTGCGCCCGTCGGGCCAGGTCCTCCAGCCGAGGCAGGGCCTTGGGAGACAGGAGGGCGATCAGGTCCGCGGGCTGAAGCTCCTCCCGTTCCAAGGCGCGGCTCACCTCCTCCTCACTCACCTTAGCGAAAAGACTCCGGAGGCGCTCAGCCGGCCAAGGAGCCAGTAAATTTTGGAAAGTGGGGGATTTTAATTCAATTGCCATCTGGGGACAGCCAACTTATGACAAATTGCCCAATGGGTTTCCTCACCGGATGTCTTTATACCACTTTATCCAAGTGGCGGGACCAGCAGCCTGGGCAACCCGCAAAGCAAAAAAACCGTGGGCGGGCCTCCCGTTCAGGCCCCAAAACGGCCAAAGGTCCCAGATTTTTCAGGTTTTTATTGTGATTACCCATTATAAGATCGTTCCTAATTGATTGTTGGCCTTAGGCCAAAAACCCGGTCAAGGGGGAGGAAGCCGCGGCGGTCTCCCGCTCCGGGCCCAAGCCGGCCAGATATGCCAGACGGCCAGCCTCGACGGCCAGGGCAAAGGCCCGGGCCATGGCAGCGTGGTCGCCGGCGTCCGCCAAGGCGGTGTTCACCAGGACTGCATCCGCTCCCAGCTCCATGGCCTCGGCCGCGTGGGACGGGGCTCCCAGCCCCGCATCCACCACCACCGGCACCTTGGCCTGTTCAATGATTATCTTGATCATGTCCCGGGTCCTGACGCCCCGGTTGCTGCCGATGGGCGCGCCCAGAGGCATGACCGTGGCGGTGCCCAGATCCTCCAGGCGCTTGGCCAGAATCGGATCCGCCTGGATGTAAGGCAGAACCACAAAGCCTTCCTTTATGAGAAGTTCCGCGGCCCTGAGGGTCTCCACCGGGTCAGGCAGAAGATATTTAGGCTCCGGGGTGAGCTCCAGCTTCACCCAGTTGGGAAGCCCCATGGCCCGGGCCAGCCGGGCCAGACGCAGGGCCTCCTCAGCGGTGCGGGATCCGGAGGTGTTGGGCAAAATCAGATAACGCTCCGGATCCAGGACGCTCATGATACTGTCGTCCTCCGGGCGGCTGAGGTCCACCCGGCGCAGGGCCACGGTGACGATCTCGGTGCCGGAGGCCTCGATGGTGGCCCGCAGGGCTGCGGCGGAGGGGAATTTGCCCGTCCCCACCATCAGCCGGGAACGAAAAGTCCGACCGGCAATGACCAAAGGGTCGTCACTGGGAAAGTTCTGATTCACCTTGGTGTTCCTCGGCCCGTAATTTTATGGTTTACCAGCGGTCTTAGTCCGGGTCCGGCTGCCACATAGAATGCAGTCAGGGTCCTTGGCCCGGGCCACCACCTGAAAGCGTCCCCTAAGTCCGTCAAAGGTCAGCAATTTGCCGGTAAGCTCCGAAACCCGACCCAAAAGGAGTTTCAGGGCCTCCAGGGCCTGAAGGCAACCCAGAACCCCGGCCACTGCGCCCAAAATTCCCAAAGGTTGGCCCGATATCACATCTTCCGGTGGCCCTGGCAAGAGACAGCGATAGCAGGGACTTTCCCGCCGGGGGTCCACCACCATCAAATGCCCAGAGAATTCCTGGACAGCAGCGGTCACCAGGGTTTTGCCCTCCTGCCAGCAGCAGTCCGACACCAGAAAGCGGGTGGGGAAGTTGTCGCTGCAGTCCAGTACCAGATCATAACCTGCAAGGGTTTGGGAGATGTTTTCCGCGTCCAACCGCCGGTCAAAGATTTCCAGCCGGCAATGAGGGTTAAGCCGGTGCAGGCGCTCTTTGGCCGAGTCCACCTTACGCCGCCCCAAATCCGGGGTGGCATGGAGTATCTGGCGTTGCAGGTTGGAGAGCTCCACGGCGTCAGCGTCCACCACCCCCAGGTGTCCCACCCCGGCGGCGGCCAAGTAGTACAAAGCCGCAGAACCCAGTCCTCCCGCCCCCACCACCAGAATCTTCCCGGAGCGGAAGCGCTCCTGCCCCTCCCAGCCGATTTCCTCCAAAATGACCTGGCGGGTGTACCGCTCCTGTTCCTCCAAAGAAAAAGCCTTGTCCACCTCTGGATGTCCTTAAAACTGGGCGGAGCCTGGGAGAGTGGCACTTCCCTCTTTTTTAAATTACCTGAAATTCGGCCAATAAGGAAGCCGGCAAGAAAAAAGGCGGGGCCGGGCGCCCCGCCTGCCCCACGGTCAACCTGGGAAATTTAGCCGCCATTCAGGCGGTAGCGTTCCTCTACTATGCGTTCCACCTCCTCCTCGGTGGGCATGGACTCCCGGTAGCCCGCCAGATATTGGTTCCGGAGCCAGCGGAAGAGACTCACCGTCTCGTTGACCCGGACGATCTCAGGGATGTCGCCGCTCTTCACGGTGAGGAGGTGAGGGCTGTATTGCCCCAGCATGCTCACCACATCGTAGAAGGTGGCCGCGTCTCTTTTCACCCCCCGCTTGAAGGGCTTGCCCTGGGCGGGATAGATGAGGTCGGGGTCGGGATTGCCGGAGATGTCCACCCGCTGGAAGGGGCGCCTGACCGCCACCTGCCATTTTCTGGACTCCACCATCATGCGGGCGATGAGGGGTCCGGCCCAGTCGTGGGTCACATGGCCCTGGGGGCAGGTGGAGAAAAATTCCACCATGGACGGCCCGTTGTAGGCGATGGCCTCCTTGAGAATGTTGATGGCGTAAAAGGGGTTGTCAATACTGAGCTTGGCGGCGTACACATGGGAAATGGCCATGGCCTGGGCGATGATCCGGCGGTGCAATGTGGTCTTGCCGGCATACTTTCTGCCGATGGGACTGGTGGACCGGTCCGCCCCAAAACGGGTGGCCCCGGACTTCTGAGTGCCGGTGTTCATGTAGCCTTCGTTGTTATAAATCACCCAGGTGATGTCGAAATTTTCCCCCAAGGCATGGTTGAAGGGGCCGTTGCCGATATCGTAAATGGCACCGTCACCGGCAAACACGATGATCTTGGTGAGTACATCCTGATTGCGGTCCACATAGGCCTGGTCCAGGGCGAACTTGGCCCCCAGGGCGGCGGCGGACGCGGTGCCGAAGCCGTAATGCCCGGTGGGATAAATCCGGGTGTTGAAGGGGTTCACCAGTTCCGACACTTGGTCGCAGCCCGTGGCATTGATGGTGTAAATGTTGAAGCCGTGGTCCAACATATGCTCGATGGCCCGGCGGTTCTTTTCGGAAAGGATCTTGATCCCCTGGTAGAAGGTGGCGATGCCCTGGGGGTGGTTCCTGAGGGACTCTAGGGCGTAGAAGGTGAGCAGGGTGATGATCCCTTCACTGCATCCCGGGCACAAGGTGTGCTTGCCGGGATAAAGTTTGGAGAACACGAAGAGCACCTGATGATTCAGGGGGAGCTGGTCCACTATGGGGGCCAAGGCCGAAGTCCGGTCCATCTCCCGGCAGATTTCCGGGAGAAAGTCCTGATCGGTCAACTTGGTCTTTTCCACCATGCGCAGCGCATCGGTGGGACAAACCTGGGCGCACACCCCGCAGCCTTTGCAGGCCGCCGGGTCGGCCTCCAGGTTCATGGCGAAGCGCTCCCAGGGAATGCCTTTGGGCGGTTTTTTGAAAATCTTGAAATAGCGCTGCACCCCCTCCGGAATGGGGTGGTCGGTCACGGTGCTGTAGAGGGCGGCGTCCGGACAGGAGGCGGTGCAGATACCGCAGGCGATGCATTTTTCCGGGTCATAAACCGGCAACTGAGTGCCGATGTAGCTCATGTCCCGGAAACGGCTGGTGGCCGCCGGCACCACCGGCAGGAAACGGTCCCAGGGGACTTTCTTGCCCTCAAGCAGAGGCGCCACCATCTCCTTATGGAAAAATTCCTGATAATTGGGGATCAGATGGAAGGGCTTGATGGTGCCCAATTCATCCTTTTCCGTCAGGGTCACAGGCAACCCGGCCGTTCCCGGTTTGCCCCCGAAATCCTCCGGGGGTGGCGGGGAATAAACTGGTCCTTCCTCATCAAAGGCAAAGGCTACGGAACCCCAGCGCTCGGCGGCACAGCCGGGATTGGCCTGTTCCACGCCGAAGCGCAGCAGGGCGAGATTGGAGTCGATGATTTCTTTGCCCTTGCCCTTTTTGCCACCCAGCTTTTTCTCCAGGATTCTCCGGAAGCGTTGCTCGAACTCCTTTTCCGGCAGGATGCCTGCTTCTTTGTTGATGAGACCCAGAATGGCGGCCCCCGGGAGATTGCGGTTCAGATGCTGGATGGCTGCCTGGGTGGCATCTAAGGTCACCACTCGAATCTGCCGGTATTTTATGAGGGATTGCACCTGGGCCGGGAAACTTTCCATCAGCTCACTACAACTCTTGGGGGTGTTCACCACCAACAAGCCCTTTTCCTTGAGGCCGCCCACATATTCCCGGAGAATCTGGTCAGAGAGGAATTTTTCATTGAAAAAGGCCAAAACATCCCGCTCCGTGAGCTCAGAGGCGTTACGGATGGGCTGAGGGGAGAGACGCAGGTTCATGAACACCGGCGCCCCTTTACGGGCCGCCCCATAGCGGGCCCCGGACTGCACGTACTTTTTCCGGCCGTTGCCCACGTTCTCAGCATATATCAGGGCTGCGGATTCAAGGGCGGTTTTTACCCCTTCGGCGCCCACGCCGATAAAGGTCATGCCCAGCTCCCGGTCCAGGTAGCCCGGCAGGGGCACGGGCTTCAGGGTGAGGGGACCTTCGACGCCCACGTAAAAATCCCGCAAAAAGCCGCGGCGGTTCTCAAAACAGCTGATCATATTTTCCATGACCGCGCCGGCGTCATACTTGTTTAGGTCTTTGCTTCCCAGACCATACACCCCGTGGAGCAAGGTGGGCATGTCCAGGCGCCCGTAAATGCGATGTTGGCGTTTGCCTTCTCTCCCGGCCCGGAGAGATATCTGCAAGGCCGCCTGGACATCCGCCAACAGGAGCTGGTTATGGGCGGTGCCACTGCGCTCCAGTACCGTGATCACCTTGGCGTTGCGCAGACCGTAAGCCAGCTCTTCATAACAGGGGGGATTGAACAACACGGGTCGCACCACCCCGATTTTGTAGCCCTTGACATCCCGGTAATAATCCACCACATCCTTAAGCACACCGGCGGCGGAGGCCAGAATGACCACCACCATGTCCGCGTCTTCGGTGCGGTAACACTCCACCACCTTAAGGTTCGTCCCCAAGACCTGGTTCATGACATTCATGGCGGCCACGAAGGCCCGCTTGAAAAAGCGGTAAGCCAGATCCTGGCTGATCTGCCCCTCCATGGTGAGGTCGGTGTCAGTGAAGGTGCCCACCAGCGTGCCGTGCTCAAAGTCAGGTTGGTGGAAGCGGTTGGGCGGGCCCACAAACCACCCCAGAAAGGCGTCTGAAAGCTCCCGGAGGTTTTCGATGGCGTGACTTTTGATAAAGCCGTCCCCGATGACCATGACCGGGAGCATCACCTGCCTGAGCTCCGCCACCTTGAAGGCGATGGGCAGAAGGTCATGCAGCTCCTGATTGTCGCAGGCCACAAGCTGGGCCCACCCGGCATTGCGCACCGCGTAAAAATCCGTATGGCCGCAGTGGATGGAGAGGGAGCCCTTGTTCACCTCCCGAGCCATGACGGTCATCACCACCGGCAGCCGTTTGCCGGCTACGGAAAAGAGGTTCTTGGTCTTAAGGAGCAAACCCTGGGACGAGGTGTTGTCTACATATCGGCCCCCCTGGCAGGCCATGGCCTCCACTGCGGCGATGGCGGAAAGCTCATCAGAGGGTTGAAAATACATGAGCTCCGTACCAAACAGATTCTTCTGACCATTGGCCGCCGCCTTGGCGAACTGCTCGGCAATGGGGGTGGAAGGCGTGATGGGATAGCCGCACAGGCCGTCCACCACCCGGGTTAGCACCGAGATGGCCGCCTGGTTGCCGTCCATCAGGGTCTCTTCCCGTTTCCGCATTTCCTCCAAAAGCTTGGCGGGAATGGTGGAGATATTGAAGGTGAAAAGTTCCCGGGCGTCAAAGCGCTCCCATTCCGCTTGCCAGTCTATTTCTTTGGTGGTCTTCACCATCCGCTGTCGGAGCTTATGGTAAGGGAGCTCCCGGCGCAAACCGTCCAAATCCTTGTTAAGGCATATTCCCGGCATCTAAATCCCTCTTGAAAGTTTTTATGATTAGAATTTAATTCTCACAAATTAACAACCGCGTGGCAACCTATTGTGAAAATTATTTCATATTTGCCAATTTCAGGTGAAAACCGGCGGAGTCCGATCAGACGGACCAAGGGGGACCGTCTTGACGGTCCGGCGCCAGCCGGGCGGCCCAGGCCGACTTTAGGGATTATGTCTTGTTTTGCCTGTGGAAATGATTATGTTAAGGGTATCAAACGGGACAGCCGGTCTTCTGGCCGGATCCGGACCGGAAAACCCTGGAGGTCGGTTATGAGTCTGAAAATCTGCTGGCTGGATGAGCTGCCCAAGGCCCAAGAAGCGGCCCGCAAGGCCCAAAAACCCATTCTTCTGGATTTTTACAACCCCCAATGAATCGGCTGTCAACAGATGGGTGCGGTGACGTACCCCAAGGAAGAGGTAGCCCGATTTGTGGACTACAACTTCATCCCCGTCCAGATACAAGTAAGTAACACTGCCCTCATGCAACAATACGCCGTTTCCTGGACCCCCACCATTTTGGTGCTGGACGCCGACGGCAAAGAGCACTATCGTACCGTGGGTTTCCTTTCCCCGGAGGAATTCATTGCCGCCTTTCGGGTGGGAAAGGGACGTTACTTTTTGGATCTGGAGCAGTTCCCCGAAGCTGTGGCCATGTTCGACGAAGTGCTTCAAAGCCCGGCAACGGCCAATATTGCTGCCGAGGCTCTGTTCTTTAGGGCGGTGGCCCAATACAAAGAGAGCCACGATCCCAAACCCCTCAGGGCCGCCTATGAGACCCTGAAAGCCCAATACCCGGATACCGAGTGGGCCAGGCGGGCGGAGCCCTATAAGCTGATTCCGGCCTAGTGTTAAGGCCCGGGGGGGGGTGAGCTAACTCCGAACTCTGATTCCTGGACCGGAAGGTCCACCGGTCAGCCTGCCACTATTGGGGGACCGGGGGATCCCCAGACCAAAAGGGCCTCGCCTCCCTCTTCAGCTTCCGGTGCCGCCTCCCAGATTTCCAGCTCGGTGAAGCAGGTGGGTTCCTCGGGCCAGAGATTCAGGAGGTCGATTTCCACCCAACGCCTCAACTCCTGGGCCGTGAAGCCCGGATCATCACGTTTATGGGCGGCCAGGAGGCAGCTCTTAAGCCTTTCTTGGAAGTGAGGCTGCCAGGGGGGGATCCGGCTCGGCCCTCTGATTCTTTGGCAGTGGGAGGCTGACCGACAACCGGGGAGGGACAGCCGGACCATGGTCTTGGGGGCGGCTCCCACCTTCCTCCTGAGGGAGGCGAAGATAGCCCGGGAGGTTCGTCCTAACAGAAGCGGGAAAGCTCCGGACTCCAGGTGCGGCTTCATTTCCCGGCGCCAGAGGAGATACCGGAGTCTGGCGGTCTCTGCGTCCAGAATCTCCGGTTCCCCCGGGATGGGGGGAAGAGTGCCCTCTTTTTCCCAGGGTTCGGGGGCGAAAATCTCCGCCAGCCATTGGCCGCCTCGGTCCACCCCGTTCAAATGGGCTTCCTGGTCGGCTTCCGCCAACTCCAGCTGCCAGGCCAAAGAATGAATGTCCTCGGTTTCCCAGGGGCCCTTACCCCTCTTTTCCTCCTCGGGCTCACCCCTTAAGGCCCGGAGGATGTCGTCCAGCTCTTCTCCGCCGGCGGTGTATTCCTCGAAGGCCTGCCATTGGGTGAGCTCCCCGGGAGCATAATGTTTCAACTCCTTGAGACTAAGTTCAATTTGGGAAGGGAGCGGCCGTCCCTGGTAGGGCAGTCCGGGAGGCCAGTGCCACAGCACCCCCACGATTAGATCGGGGAAGTACAGGGGCAGGCCCCAGAATTCCTCCCGCCAGGGAAGGATCAGGGGGAAGGCCACCAGTTTTGGGTTTGCGGACATGCAGGCCTCTTTGGGGTTTTACCTTTCATTAGAGCATAAAGGGCAAGTGGCGCCGCGGTCCCGGCCGCTATTTCCCCGCCGGTTTTTCTGCTGCCGGGGCAGCCAAGCCAGCCAGGTTTCTCCGGTAGGCGCCGGTGGCCTTGTCCAGTCGGGCCATGGCCAGGTTGTATTGGTACAGGCTCATTAGATAATCTCCCCGGGACACCCCATAGCGTTCAAAGGCCTCGAAGATGTCCTCCATCTTCCCCAGGCCCATGTCAAAATTGCTGAAGGCCGTTATGAGCCAGCGACGGGCATTGACATAGGCCTTGGACAGCCCTTGGGAGGCCCGGTAGTGTTCCTGCACCTTGCTGTAAGCCTGGGCCACTTCCACCGGAATGCCCATCAGGGCTGTACGTTCCTGGTGTTCCAGTTTGGCCAGTTCTTCTTGGGCTTGACGGACCTTGGCCTTGGTGATGCCGAAATCGAAATGCCATCTTACCCCCACCACGGGGCCGACGCCGAAATCGTTGAAATAATCCTGGTGGAAAGGGTCTGGAGAGGACTTGCGTCCCGGGGAGCCGGCCAACATGCCCACCACCGCGGCAAAGAAATCAGGATAATAATCGGCCTTGGCGGCTTTCAGCAGAAGTTCCCGGGCCGCCCGGCCTTCCTTCAGCATGGTGAATTCCGGCCTTAGGTCCAGGGCCTGCTGGACAAAATGTTCCAGTTTTCCGGGAGGCGGGCTGGGCTCCGGCAGCTCTGCCGGCACCTGAAATTCCTGGCCGGGGCCGTAACCGATAAGGGCCTTCAAGGCGGCATAGGCCACCTTGGCCCCTTCCTCGGCCTCCGCCGCGAATTTCTCCACGCCACCCTCATATACCGCCAGGCGGTAAGGGTCAGTGTCCTTCACGGCGGGGGATTTCAAGGACAAAAGTCGAGTAATCCGGTCCCGGGCGTCGCTCAGATAGCTCCGGGCTTCCTTGACCGCATCCTTGCCCTGTTGGGCCAGTATCAGGCCATAATAGGCCTCGGCCACCCGGTAAATGATCTCCCCCCGTTTGCTGTCCACCTCGGCGGTCTTGACTTTGATGTATTTGTCCGCCGCCTTTTCCCGATGGGCAATTTTGCCAAAGGTGTAAAGGGGTTGCAGCACCCGGAAGTCCAGCCGGCCGAATACCGTTATTCCGTTGACTTCCCACTTGGGGTCCGGATACACGATGTTCTGCCCCACCACCTTGGGATGGCGGGCGGTGGGCACGGGCCCCCCCAATCCGGTCAATTCCAATTGGGGGAATTTGTAACCCCGGACCTCAGCCTTTTGGGCTTCAGCCAAGGCCACTTCGCTCTGGCTGGCCTTGACCTCAGGGCTGTACTTGAGGGCCAGGTTGATGAGCTGCGGCAGGGTCAATACCGGGGGCTCTTCCGCCCCGGAGGTCCAGGCTGCAGCCAGCAGGACCACCATAAAAAGCAAACCCCAAAAACGTCCCCCCCGAGACATTCTGTCCTCCTTTCACCTCAAAGCCGCTGCCGGAAGACAAGGGCAGTGGTAAAATTATAGCACCTTCCCTTTCCACCCGGAGCTTTTCTTTGAACCCCCGAATTCTCTTCAGATCCGAAAAGCTTCGAGTTATTCTATCAGGGGGTTGAAAGATAAGTCCAATCAAAAAGGAGGTACCCTTGGCCACCTTTTTGAAGTATCTTAAGTTATTTGATTAAAAGTCGAATGCAAAATAATGGCGACAGATAGAGATGCCACCAGCCGTTCCGGTTTCAAGGCATTATAAAGCAAACATTATTTTCTCAAGGGGAGAGGTGTCATGGCGCGCATCATGGTGACCGGCGGGGCCGGATTTATCGGCTCCCATGTGGCGGAGCGCCTGCTGGCCGAGGGCCACGAGGTGGCGGTGGTGGACAACTTGAGTAGCGGGCGGCGGGAAAACGTCCCCCCAGGGGCCGAATTTTTCCTCCTGGACATCACCTCCCCGGAGGCCGCAGCCCTCATGGTCACCTGGCGTCCCCAAATCCTGATCCACCATGCCGCCCAGATGAATGTGCGCTTTTCAGTGGCCGATCCCCTGGCGGATGCCCGGGACAATATCCTGGGCACCCTGAACCTGCTTCAGGCGGCGGTAAAGGTGCCCGTTAAGCGGGTGGTGTTTGCCTCCACCGGGGGAGCCATTTATGGGGACACCGCGCCGGTTCCGGCCCGGGAGGCCGACTCCCCTTGGCCGGACAGCCCCTATGGTATCGCCAAATTGGCGGTGGAACACTATCTCCGCTTCTATCACCGGGAGTTCGGCCTCCCCTATGTCAGTCTGCGGTATGCCAATGTGTACGGCCCCCGGCAAAACGGGCTGGGAGAGGCAGGGGTGGTGGCCATTTTCATCGAGAAATTCCTGGCGGGCCACCAGCCTGTCATCAACGGCGACGGCCGGCAAACCCGGGACTTTGTTTATGTGGGGGATGTGGTGGCGGCCAACCTTCTGGCCCTAAGTTATCCCAAGTCCGGCGTTTTCAATATCGGCACCGGCCGGGAAACCGACATTCTGACCATTTTTCTAAAGCTCAAGGCCCTCACCGGCTCCCCCCTGGAGCCGGTGCATGGCCCGCCCAAACCGGGGGAGCAACGCCGCAGCGCCCTGGACTCCGGCTTGGCCCAAAAGGAGCTGGGCTGGCAGCCCGCAGTGGATCTGGACACCGGGCTCCGTCACACCGTGGAGGCCTTCCGTCGGCGGACCTGACTGTCCTTTGAGGGTCGGGCCGGCGAAGGGTTCCCAAGGGGGTCAGGAGAGCCAACCAGATTCCAGAGGCCCCCAAAATAAGGGGCATCAGCCTGTTTGGCTAAAGGGGGCTTTTCATCCGGATATCCCTTGAGGCTTGTTTTAGGGTGGTTAAAATATTAAAGTCGGGCGTTGGGGAAATTGGCAGACGTAAAGGCCGATTCTGACCCCGAGGTTTTTTTCGGGAAGCCTTTATCGGTTCCCCGGGCCTTACGGACCCGGGGGGTGTCGCCCCAACCCCCAGGAGACTTAAAGGCTGGGGCATTATCCTCACGCCCCGGGTAAACCTTGGGGCATCAAGGCAGAAAACCACATGGATCTGATGGTGGAAGTGCAGGAGTTGACCAAGTATTACGGTGCCACCTTGGCCATCAGCCGGCTGAATTTTCAGGTGGCCAAGGGGGAGATTGTGGGGTTCTTGGGGCCCAACGGCGCCGGGAAGACCACCACCCTGAAGATTTTGGCAGGTTTTATGCCGCCCACCTCCGGAACCGCCCGCATTAATGGTTACGACTGTCTGCGGGACTCTCTGGCCCTCCGGCGGTCCCTGGGATATCTGCCGGAAACCGTCCCCCTTTACCCTGATCTGACGGTCAGCCAGTTTCTGCGTTTTGCCGCCCGGGCCAAAGGGGTGGAGGCCAGGGAGGAAACCCGGGAAGTGCAACGGGTAATGGCGGCCTGTAGCTTAAAAGAGGTGGAACACACCTTGATCGCCTCGCTGTCCAAGGGCTTCCGGCAACGGGTGGGGCTGGCCCAAGCCTTGTTGGGGCGTCCCCCGCTCCTTATCCTGGATGAACCCACCATCGGTCTGGACCCGGCCCAGATTGTGGAAATCCGCCAGCTCATCAAGGAGTTGTCCGGTGATCACACTGTGGTGTTAAGCAGTCACATCCTGCCGGAAGTGAGCCAGTTGTGCCAGCGGGTTATTATCATCAATCACGGGCAGATTGTGGCCAGTGACACCCCGGAGAACCTTTCCCGGCAACTATCCCGGGGCAGCCGTCTCAGTCTGGAGGTGCGGGGGCCGGGTGCCGAAGTGCTTTCCGCCCTAAAGGGCGTTTTCGGGGTCCGGGAGGTGGTGAGCCAGGGCGAGAGCCGCTATCTGGTGGAAGCCCGGGAAGATCAGGAGCTCGGTCCCGAACTGGCCCGCTTGGTGGTGCAGCGGGGCTGGGACCTTTTGAAACTCCAACCCCAGGAATTCACCTTGGAGGAAGTTTTCCTTAATCTGGTGACCGAGGAGGAAACGTGAACCGCATGTCCGGGGTCTCAGCCGTCCTCCGCAAGGAGCTGACCATATATTTTGCCACGCCCATTTTTTATCTCATGGGCTTCTTTTTCCTGTTGGTGGAAGGTTTTCTCTTCTTTTTTGTGTATTTCACCTATTTTCAAAACGCCACCTTTCAGGCCGCCCAGAATCCTCAGGTGGCGGCTTTGGTCAATCCTTTTCAGACAGTGTTTCGCTCTTTTTTTGAGGACCTGGGTTTCATCCTGCTGCTCGTCACCCCTCTCCTTACCATGAGACTTTTGGCGGAAGAGAAGCGGTCCGGCACAGCGGAGCTGTTGTTCACCTATCCTTTGGCTGACTGGGCCGTCCTTGGGGGGAAGTTTCTGGCGGCCTTTCTGGTGTATGCCACCTTTGTGCTCTTGACCTTCGTCTATCCGGGAATTTTTGCCTTTGTGACCCGGATGGACTGGGGACAGCTGGCCGCCGGTTATTTAGGGGTCTTGTTTTTGGGGAGCGCCTGTCTGGCCCTGGGACTGTTTGCCTCCAGCCTGACGGAAAATCAGATCATCGCCGCCATTACAGGGTTTGCCCTGCTTTTGCTGTTTTGGCTTATCGGGGTCCCCCAGGATTTGGGGTCCTCATATGGCAATTTCCTGGCGGCCCTTTCTCTGAGGGAGCATCTCCCCAATCTGGCCCGAGGGGTGATTGAGACCAAGGATTTGGTGTTTTATCTCTGTTTCACTTACTTTTTCCTATTCCTCACCAAGAGGCAGTTGGAATCCCGACGCTGGAGAGCCTGACGTGAACTTGTGGGAGAGATGGCGGAGCCGGACCCTGGTTTATGGCGGCAGTTCTGCCGCCGCCATCCTGCTGGTGGCCGGCATCCTGATATTTGTGGTGCTTCTGGCGGATCGCTACACTTTACGCTTTGACCTCACCCGGGACCGGAGTCACTCCCTCTCGGAGGTGAGCCGGACCCTGCTTAAGGAGGTGGTTAAACCTCTCAGCCTGACGGTGTTTTATCCCGAGGGCAGCCCTGAGCGCCAACGGGCCCGGGAATTTTTGGAGATGTACACTCATGCCAACTCCCATGTCTCCTACCGTTTCCTGGATCCGGAAAAGGAGCCGGTCAGGGCCGATGAGGCGGGGTTTCGCCGCTACGGCAACATTCTCCTGGAATACGAAGGCCGGCGGCAGTTGGCCGAGGCCCCTGAGGAGGAAGCGGTGTCTGAGGCCCTCCGCCGGGTATTGCAAAAAGAGCGGAAGAAAATCTTTTTCCTTACCGGGCACGGTGAGCGCATCAGTCCCCGGGAACGCCGCGGCTTCAAGGTGGCCCAAAAGGCCCTTCAGAATGAAGGCTATGATGTCGCCGAGCTGAACCTCCTCACCGAGGCCGAGGTCTCTAAGGAGGCGGCCGTGGTCATCATCGCCGCCCCCAAAAAAGATCTGCTCCCCCATGAAGTGGCGGCCCTCAAGGCCTATCTGGAACGGGGCGGCCGGATCTTCCTCATGCTTGAGCCCTATGACGATGCCGGTCTCAAAGATTTTCTGGCGGGCTACGGTATCAATCTGGATCAAGGCATGATCCTCGAGTTTAACCAACTTACCCAGGACCGGGCCATTTTGAGCCCCATTGTCACCCAGTATCGACCCCACCGCATCACCCAGGATTTCACCCTTTACACCATATTTCCCGGCCCCCGGCCCCTCCTCCTGAACGAAGAGGTTAAATCTGCCACCCTGACGCCCCTGGTAGTCACCTCCACCTCCAGTTGGGAGAAACTCGGCAAGGATTGGCAGAAAGACCAAAAACAGTTGTTTGACGAAAAACACGATAAAAAAGGGCCATTCACCATCGCGGTGCTGGTGGAGCCCAAAAAGGAGGGAAAGGCCGGGGGCACTGAGGGAAAAGAGGGTACCCGCCCGGCATATCTGGCGGTTTTTGGGGACGCTGACTTTGCCGCCGACGAGTTCTTCAACCAGCTGGGAAACGGGGACTTATTCCTGAACACCGTTAATTTCCTGGCCGCAGAGGAAAAACAGATCATCATCCGCAAATCCGATAAGAAAATCGAGCCCTTGATGCTGACAGCCTGGAAAACTTTGGTCATTTTCGGAGTAAGCGTGGTGGTGTTGCCGCTTTTCATGTTAGGGGCCGGAGTGGCGGCCTATGTCCGGCGGAGGGCTAAAAGGTGAACCCTCGGCGGCTTCTTCCCCTTCTGGGACTGTTTTTGCTTTTGGCCGGGGCCTATTATGTCCTGGACTGGTACCAGGCGAAAAAGAGCCGGGATCAGGAAGAAGCCAATAAGGTCTTTCGCCTAAAAGAGGAGGAGATCTCCCAAATCCTTCTGAAGCGGGAGGGCCAGGAGATCCGCCTGGTGAAGGAAGGGGGCGACTGGCACCTGACCCAGCCTTTAACTGAACGGGCCGATGGGGTGACCCTGAGCTCCCTCCTTTCCACTTTGGCCCATCTGCGGCCGGACCGGGATCTGGGGGAGCAGCAGGACCTGAAGACCTTCGGCCTGGAAGCCCCCTCTCTGGTCCTGAGCTTCAAGGCCGGAGAGCAAAGCCACACCCTGGCCCTGGGGCGGAAGACTCCGGGGGAACAGGGCTATTACGCCCGCCGGGACGAAGACCGCCGGGTTCTGGTGATCTCCTCTTCCAGCAAGGAAAGTCTGGACCGGCCCCTGTCCGCCCTTCGGGATCGCTCGGTTTTTGATTTTTTCCCTGATAAGGTGAAGAGTTTTAAGGTCAAACGCGGGGACATCCTCTGGGATCTGGAAAAGACTGACAAAGGCTGGCGCTGGAAGGGCCGGGAATCGGTCAAAATCCATGCTGAGCGGGTAGAGCGGCTCTTGCGCTATCTGTCCTTGGCCCGGGTGAAGGAATTTGCCGCTGACAGCCCCAAAGACCTGAGGCCCTATGGCCTGGCGCCTCCGGCCTTGGAGCTCACCGTGGTTACCGAAAAAGGAGAGCAGGCCCTTTTCTTGGGGGCCCGGAAAAAGGAGGAGTGCTATGCCCGGCGGGGAGCAAAGGGGCCGGTATTTCTGGTGGAGGACCTTCTCCTGGACTTCTTCACCAGTCCGTTGGAGTCTGTGGCCGGTTTAAAATCCAACCCCCAATGGGCCCACCTCCGGGGAACCTTTCCTCAATACCTGGAGGACCGGCGCCTGTGGCCCGGCGAGGTGGCTAAGGTGGCCTGCTTCACCTGGGGTCCCCCTGGAAAGACCTGGACAGCCAGTAAAGACAAGGATTTTTACCAGCTAAGCGGTCCGGAGCAAAAGCAGCTCCGCCAACCGGCGGTCCGGGTGGAACTGGCCCTCTTGAAGCTGAGGGATCTGGAGGGCGAGCACCTGGGCCCGGCCGCTTCCCCTTTACCGGCGGCCACTTATGTCGTGGATCTGAAAGACGCGGAGGGAAAGCTTCTCTTCCGCCTTGAGGAAACCGGTCAAAAAACCGGTCAGTCCGGTCAGGTGGAGGTCAACTTCACCTTGGGGGAGGAGGCCCCCAAACGGGCCGTTATTTCTCAGGAGGCCTACCGGCAATGGCAAAAAGACCTGGAGCAGCTCACAAGTCCGCCTCCCTCCTGAGAAATAACTCATCTTAAAACTGGATTCGGGACCTTGGGATTGCCTTTGGCCCCCCATTGACCCAAATCTGCCAGAAGAGATATTCAATAAGGGAAGTCTCTAAGACGAGGTGGCCGTCTCCGGTTTTCAGGAAATCCCATGAATATTTTGGTGACCAACGATGACGGTATTTATGCCCCTGGGCTGGCGGCGTTGTACCAGGAGCTCTGCCGCCTGGGGGAGGTTTGGGTGGTGGCCCCGGAGAGCGAACAGAGCGCTGTGGGGCATGCCATCAGTCTGTCACATCCCCTTAGGGTGCGCCAGGTGGCGGTGGACGGCGGGGTATCCGGCTGGGCCGTGACCGGTACCCCGGCGGACTGTGTAAAAATAGCCTTGGCCGAACTCCTTCCAGGCACTCCTGACCTGGTGGTCTCCGGAATCAATCTGGGACCCAATGTGGGGATAAATGTACTCTACTCCGGTACGGTGTCGGCGGCCACTGAGGCCTCCATTTTGGGGGTGCGGGCCTTGGCGTTCTCCCTGAATACTTACAAGAACGCAGATTTTCACCGGGCCGCCCGTTTAGCCGGAGAGGTGCTGGATCGGCTGCTCCCTTGGCCGGACTGGAGCCCCCAAATCTGCCTCAATGTCAATCTGCCGGATCTGCCCCGGGAACTTATCCGGGGGATAAAATTCACCCGCCAGGATGTGGGACCCCTGGTGGAGCACTTTGAAAGGCGGGTGGATCCCCGGGAACGTATCTACTACTGGCTGGCTGAAATCAATGAGCGGCGGCCGGTGGATTTGGACACCGATTTTGGGGCCCTGCAGGCCGGCTATGTCAGCGTCACCCCCATCCACCACGACCTCACCCATTACCCCAGCCTGGAAAGACTCCAGGCCCAACTGGAATCCTGAAGGGAAGCCACTCCCCCTGGTCCTTCAATCCCCAAGCCCAGGGTATGAAAGTCATTACCACCGGGCAAAGAGACAGGAGGCCAGGGAGTGGAAGCACCCGTTGGGCCGGTCTCCCGGAGACCGGCCCGGAACAGGTCCGGGGAAACTAAAAGGGAAAGGACACTACCACTGGGCGTCGAAGATCCGGGAGATAAATCCCTGGGTTTTCTCCGGAGCCGCCAAGGCCTGTTGGCATTCCTCAATGCCCCGTTTCACTTCCCCGGGTTTGAAGGTGGGATATTCCTGGGCCAGGGCCTGAAAGCGGTCCAAAGCCGAGGAGAACCGCCTGGTCCGGAGGTAGAAGCTTGCCACATAAAACTCATGCTCTGCCAGGTCCTGACGGCACCGGGCAATATACTTCCCGGCCCGGCTGGCGTACTCCGACTGGGGGAATTTTTTCTCCAGGCGCAAAAATTCATCCAGGGCCTTGCGGGTGAAGGCCTGGTCCCGGTCAATGGTGGAACGCTGCCGGTAATAACAAAGGCCCTGTTGATAAATCACATAGGGAATGGCCTTGTTGGTGGGATGCAGCTTTTCGAATTCCTTGTAGGCCTGCAGGGCTTCTTCATATTTCTTGTCATAGTAAAGGGCGTCGGCCAGCTTGATCTGGGCCAAAAGGGCCTGTTCACTATATGGATAGCGGTCCTTGATCTTGGTGAAGGTATCCACTGCGTCGATGTATTTCTTTTTGCGGAGCTGCTTGATGCCCTCTTCGGCCAGGACTTCCGGGGGCTTGTCCGGGGTCTTCCGGCCAAAGCGTTCCTTGAGTGCGGCGCACCCCAAGACCAGGAAACCCAAGGTCAGGATGGCAATCAGCCTGGGCATGGCGGAGCCCTTCATACCCTTTACCCCCTCTGGAGTTTTTCCAGGTAATGCCCCACGGCGTAGGCGGCCACGGCCCCCTCCCCCACTGCGGTGGCGATTTGCCACAGGGTCTTGGCCCTCACATCACCGGCGGCGAAAATACCCGGGATGGGAGTGGCCATCTCGGCATCGGTGATGAGAAAGCCCCACTCATCGGTGGGAAGCAGGGCCTTCAGCCATTGAGTGTTAGGGGTCAGGCCGATGGCGATGAAACAGCCGGTTACCGGCAGTTCCTGTATTTCCCCGGTCTTGACATTTTTCACCCGGAGACTCTCAAGGAAATCTGTACCCTGGAACTCTTCCACCACCGTGTTCCAATGCACCTCAACCTGGTCATGGGCCAATACCTGTTCCTGCAGGTACTTGGCGCCCCTTAGGGCGTCCCGGCGATGAATCAAATGAATTTTTCGGGCAAATCGGGTAAGGAAGAGGGTTTCGCTAAGGGCCGTGTCCCCCCCTCCCACCATGGCGATCTCCTGATCCCGGTAGAGGGCCCCATCGCAGGTGGCGCAGAAGCTTACGCCCTTGCCGGTGAATTTGTCTTCCCCCGGCACTCCCAGGCGCCGATAGCTGGCCCCAGTGGCGATGATCACGGCGCCGGCCCGGAGGCGCCGGTCCTCCAGAACCACAGTGTGGGTGGGGTCCTGTGAGCTTCCGGGAATCAGCTCCTTAACTTCCCCGGTAATGATCTTGAGTCCAAAGCGCTCGGCCTGGCGACGCATGCGGTCACTTAACTCCGGACCGGAAATGCCCTCGGGGAATCCCGGGTAATTCTCCACCAGATCGGTGGTCATCATCTGACCGCCATGGATGAGTCTTTCCACCAGGAGGCTGTTAAGACGGGCTCGGCCGGCGTAGATTCCAGCAGTCAGCCCCGCTGGCCCGCCGCCCACGATGATGAGATCGTAATCCCAGGGTGTCATGGATGAGGATTACAACAGCTTCTTCAAAGCGCCCTCGATGATGGATTTGGAGACCGCGCCGGTGATCTGCTCCATCACCTGCCCGCCCTTGAACAAAATGAGGGTGGGAATGGCGCGAATGCCATACTTGGCGGGGGTTTTGGCATTTTCATCCACATTCAGTTTGGCCACCTTCACTTTGCCCTGGTAATCCCGGGCCAATTCCTCCACCACCGGGGCGATGGCCCGGCAGGGACCACACCATGCTGCCCAGAAATCCACCAGCGCCGGAATCTCCGACTTGAGAATTTCTTCTTCAAAATTGGCATCACCCACGGTAATCGGTTCAGGACCCGCCATCTTCTCCTCCTTGCTTATAAATGAAAATGATTGATTAATACTTACTATTTCTCCCACCGTTGTCAATGAAATTTCCAGCAGGCAGGCCCTGACATTCTTTCCACTCGCATTAAAAAACCAGGCCTCCGGTTCCCTCCCCGGGGCCTTCCCCGGGGTCATAAAACGACGCAGGTCTCAACCCTGGCAGCGATGGCGGATACTTTCCCCCTCCACCATATACACCACCTGTTCGGCGATATTGGTGGCATGGTCGCCCGCCCGTTCCAGTTGACGAACAATGTTTATCTGGACGAGACCCAGGGCCAGGGCTTCCCGGCTTTTGCCCATGTATTCCAGGAATTCCTGAATCAGGGTCCGGTCGAGATAATCCACTTCATCGTCTTGTTTGCAGACTTCCCGGGCCAAAGTGGCGTCTTGGTGGATAAAGGCCCTCAGACTGTCGCGGATCATACCTTGCACCATGTTGCTCATGCGGAAAAGATCCCGGTGCAGCTCCAACCAAGGCAGGGAGCCCAGGTTCAGGACCTCTTCGGCTACATTCACCGCCAGGTCCCCCAGACGCTCCAGCTCCACAATCAGATGGTCCACCGCCATCACCTGCCTGAGATCAATGGCCACCGGCTGATAGAGGGCAATTATGCGCACACACTCGGCGTCCAGCTCCTCTTCCAGATCATTAAGGACCTTGTCACCCTGGATGACCTCCCGAGCCAACCCAAGGTTCCGCTCCTTGAGGGCCTTAAGGCTTTGATCCAGGGCCTCTTCCGCGAGTTGGGCCATCTTCAGGAGCCGGTCTTTCAGGTTCTCAAGTTCCCGGTGAAACTTGTCTCTGGTCTTTTTGGCTTCATCCATTTCCCACCTACCCGCGGATAAAAAGGCCTTGCCGGTCAACTGACCCAGAAGGCCGCAAGGTAACCCTAATGAATCTGAGGGGCCGGAAAACCCGGACCTGCTGCATGTGGTTTACTCCACGGTTACACTTTTGGCCAGATTTCGGGGTTGGTCCACATCTGTGCCCCTAAGGTCGGCTATATGATAGGCCAACAACTGCAGCGGCACCACCAGCACAATGGGGGAGAGTTCCAAGGGCACAGCGGGGACGGGAATTACACTCTCCACCCGCTCTGTTATCTGCTGATTGTCGGCTTCTGTCAAGGCGATGAGGCGTCCTCCCCGGGCTGCCACCTCCTCCAGGTTCCCCTGGATCTTCTCGAGGACTGGGCTGCGGCAGGCCAGGACCACCACGGGCATGTGCCGGTCAATAAGGGCGATGGGACCATGCTTCATCTCCCCGGCGGCATAACCCTCCGCATGAATGTAGGATATCTCCTTGAGCTTGAGGGCCCCTTCCAGGGCGATGGGGAAGTGCAACCCCCTTCCCAGATAGAGAAAGTTCTGGGCGTTCATATAACGCCGGGCCAACTCCCTGATATAGGCGTCCCCTTCCAGGGTTTCCTGCACCCAGGTGGGCAGGCGCACCAGGTGAGCCAGGCGATGCCGTACTTCGCTGCGGGTGAGTCGTCCGAGGCGGCGGCCCAGATAGAGGGCGATGAGGTAAAGGGCCACCAACTGGGTGGTAAAGGCCTTGGTGGAGGCCACCCCAATCTCCGGGCCCGCATGGGTGTAAACCACCCCGTCCGCCTCCCGGGCGATGCTGGAGCCCACTACATTGACAATGGCCAGGGTCTTGGCCCCCTTTTCCTTGCCCGCAGTGAGACCGGCCCGGGTGTCCGCCGTTTCCCCGGATTGGGAGATGGGTATTAAAAGGGTATTTTTGTCCACCAAGGGGTCCCGGTAGCGGAATTCGGAGCCCAAATCCACCTCCGTCGGCAGCCGGCAGAGGCTTTCCAGGAAGTGCTTGCCCACCAGACCGGCATGGTAGGAGGTGCCGCAGGCCACCAGGAAAATCTTGTTGATGGATTTTAGTTCCGCATCTGAAAAGGGGATCTCCTTAAGCAACACTTCCCCTTCTTCCTGGTGGATGCGTCCCCGGAAGGTGTCGATCAGGGCCCGGGGCTGTTCGAAAATCTCCTTTTGCATGAAGTGCTTATAGCCGGCCTTCTCCGCCATGGCCGGGCTCCAGGTTATGGTGTGCCAGGGGCGCTCCACCCGCCGGCCTTCCCGGTCTAACAGCAGAAAATCGCCGTCGCGGACCACCAACAGATCTTGGTCCTCCAGGAAAATCACCCGGCGGGTGTAAGGCAAGATGGCCGGGATGTCCGAAGCCAGGAAAAATTCCCCTTCCCCCAGGCCCAGAATCAGGGGGCTTTCCTTGCGGGCGGCCACCAGCTGCCGCGGCTCCCGGGCATTGATAATGACCAGGGCGTAAGATCCCCGGATTTCCCTCAAGGTGAGTTGCACGGCCTCAAGATAGTCCGCCCCCCGGTTAAGATGCCTGACGATCAGATGGGAGACGATCTCGGTGTCGGTCTCCGAAGCAAAGCGGTGCCCCTCCTTCAGGAGATTCTCCTTCAGCTCCAGATAATTTTCGATGATACCGTTATGCACCACCGCGATGTCCCCCACCTGATGGGGATGGGCGTTGGCCTCGGAGGGGCGGCCGTGGGTGGCCCAGCGGGTGTGGCCGATGCCCACTGTGCCAGTAAGGGGCTCCTCCCGTAGGACCTTTTCCAGCTCCTTGAGCTTTCCCAGGCTGCGCTTGATCTTGAGGCCGTTGGTCCCGATAATGGCCATGCCAGCCGAATCATAACCCCGGTATTCCAAACGCTTCAGGCCGTCCAACAGAATGGGCATGGCTTCCTGGGAACCGAGATAACCTATAATGCCACACATATGTGACCTCTGACATTAAAGTCTTGCTGAAATTTTAGGGTGATTTAGCGGGAAGCTTTCCTTTGGGCCCAGGCCAGGTGGGCCAGATTCACCGCGACCTCGTAGTTACTGGGCTCCTCCAGTTCCAGGGTGCACATCCGGCGGATGAGGGTGAGGTTTTCGGGATTGGCCACCTCCCGAAAGATACTGACGGTGGTCACCCGGCATCTTCTGAATTCCTGGAGCAAGTCCTCCAGGAGCTCCGGAGCACATTCCAGGTTCAGGTTGCGCAATTCCCGGGCCAGGCTCTCGAGGCTTAGAGGCTCGGAATCAGGTGCCGTCTCTTTGGGACCTTTACGCCGTTCCTTGATCACCTGCCGAGCCCGGCCCAGGCCCAGCTTGCCCGGGGGCACGTCCTCAGTAATGGTGGAGCCCGCCCCCACATAGGCCCCGGCGCCTATGGTCACCGGGGCCACCAAGGCGGTATTGCTTCCAATAAAGGCCCCCTCCCCGATGACAGTTTTGTGTTTGTGCACTCCGTCATAGTTGCAGGTGATGGTTCCGGCCCCCACATTGGTGCCCGCCCCTACCTCGGCGTCCCCCAGATAGGTGAGATGATTGGCCTTGACCCCCTGATAGAGGATGGACTTTTTCACCTCCACGAAGTTGCCCACCCGGACTCCTTCCCGCAAATCACTCAACGGCCGGAGATGGGAATAAGGTCCCACCTGGACCCCGTCGGCCAGGCGGCTTTCGGTGATGACCGAACCCATTTTCACATACACCCGGTTCCCCAAATAGGAATCGCTGATCTTCACCTGAGGTTCAATGATGCAGTTCTCCCCGATAGCGGTGTTTCCCTCGAGATAGACATTGGGGTAAATCACGGTGTCCTGACCGATCCGGACCCGGGGGCCGATATAAACGGTGTCCGGATCCACCAGGGTGACCCCCTGGTCCATATGGGCCTCGTTTATCCGACGCCTCAGGGTTTGCAGGGCATCGGCCAGTTCCTTGCGGGTGTTGATGCCCAGAAGGTTTGGCCAGTCCGGATCCTTAAGAGCCTCCACCCGTCGTCCTTCCTTCCGGGCCAACTCTATCATGTCGGTCAAGTAAATCTCCCCGGTTACGGGGCTGGGTTCAAGTTTCCCCAAGGCCCGCCGCAGAAAGTGGGCGTCGAAGCAATAAGCTCCGGTGTTGATTTCCCGGATAGCCAGGATCTCGGGGCGGTGGGCCGCATCCTTGGCCTGCACCACCTTAAGCACCTGTCCCGTCTCATCCCGCACCACCCGGCCATAATGGGCCCCGTCGGGAAGCTCCACGGTCTGGACGGTGACGGCACTTTTCCTTTCCTCATGCCATCGACGCAGATTTTCAATACTTTCCGCAGAGATAAGGGGGACATCGCCACAAAGTACCATCACGGTATCAGCTTCCGCCGGCACCTCCTTCATGGCCACCTGCACCGCATGGCCGGTGCCTAGTTGCGGTTCCTGCACCACAAATCTGACCCCTTCGCCAGCCAGGGCCTCCATGACCTTATCAGCCTGATAACCCACCACCACCAGGATATCGGTGATGTTTATCGTTTTGAGAGTCTGGATGGGATAGCTGATCAGGGGCTGGCCCAAAAGCTGATGCAGCACCTTGGGAAGGCGGGACTTCATGCGGGTTCCCTGCCCCGCAGCCAGGAGAATGGCGGTGATATTTGTAATCCTCATCATCTTCAGATTTTATGCAAACTTTATACCAGCAGGCCGGGGTAATGTTGTCATTATAAATAATATGCTTCGCCAGGAAAAGCCACTTGAGGCCGGGCGGTCCGGCGGAGTTGGCCGGGGGCGAGAGGAGCCGGACGGGTGAAATGAAAAAAGGCAGAGTCCACCAGGACTCTGCCCCCTCAAGCCCCCGAACTCAATACCTCCCGGTTAACTAGGATCGGCCGGTTTTTTCCCCTTGCCTTTCTGGGACTGGCGCCGCTTCTTTGCCGGCTTTTTGGCTTTCTCGGGCTCCGGGACTCTGATTTCCGCCACAAAATCATACTTTTTGGTCATATAGGCGTATGCCTGGGGAGTGACCACCATCTTTAGGGCATAAAAAGGCTTGCCCTCGAGATAGGCCACCAGGTCAAAATTTTTGTCCCATACCACATATTCAATCCAGCTCCGGGCCGGAACGATAAGGGTGCCCTGGCTGTTTTGGGAATAAATCGAGAGATCGGCTTTGGTGTGGTTTCTGATGATGCCGATGAAGGGCGGCTGGGGCTCCGGCCCCAAAGGCACCGCCTGGACCCAGGTAGCCACAAAGATGGCGACTAGTGCTGCCAATGCCCAAAATACAATGCGGTTTTGCGCCATAACCATCTCCTAACTGTTAAGGTCCACGGCTTCCCCGGTGAGAGTCGCCACTTCCTGCAGGAGGGCGGCAAGCAGCTCTCTTTCCGGGACCTTACGCACTAGCTGGCCCCGTTTGAACAAGACCCCCACCCTTTTCCCTCCGGCGATGCCCACATCCGCCTCTTTGGCCTCGCCCGGGCCGTTCACTACACAGCCCATGATGGCCACCTTAATGGGGGTGGTCACCTTAAGAAGCCGCCGTTCAGCTTCCTCGGCCAGGCGGAACAGGTCAATCTGGCAGCGGCCGCAAGTGGGGCAGGAGATAAATTCCACTCCTCGCTCCCTGAGACGCAGGGCCCGGAGAATCTCATAGCCCACTCGCACCTCCTCCACCGGGTCCCGGGTAAGTGAGACCCGCAGGGTGTCGCCAATGCCTTCGGCCAGAAGCAGGCCGATGCCCAAGGCCGACTTCACCGTCCCCGGAATAAGTCCTCCGGCTTCGGTGACCCCCAGGTGCAGGGGATAGTCCAGCTGCCGGGACAAAGCCCGGTAACCCTGGATGGTAGCAATAACATCGGAAGACTTCAAGGAAATCTTGAAGTCAAAAAACCCCCAGCTCTCAAAGAGCCGCACCCAGCGCAGGGCACTCTCCACCAGGGCCTCTGCAGTGGGGGCGCCGTATTTCTTAAGAAGGTCCGCCTCCAAGGAGCCGGCATTCACCCCCAGGCGCAGGGGTACCCCCCGTTCCCGGCAGGCCTCCACCACCGTCCGGGTCTTTTTCTGGCCCCCGAGATTGCCCGGATTGATACGGATGGCGTCGGCCCCCGCCTCCAGGGCCTCCAGGGCCAGCCGGTAATTGAAGTGGATGTCGGCAATGAGGGGCACCGGACTATTTGCTTTGATTTCTCGAAAGGCTTGGGCTGCCTGCCGATCCGGCACCGCCAAGCGTACAATATCACAGCCGGCCTCGGCCAGACGCTCCACCTGCTTAAGGGTGGCGGATACATTGCGGGTGTCGGTGTTGGTCATGGACTGCACCGACACCGGAGCCCCGCCCCCCACCTGTACCTTGCCCACCCAGATGGCCCGGGTGGTTTTCCGGGGTGTCAACACCATGGGTTTATCCCTTGGAAGTCAAAATTTGTGAAGTCTGCCAGGCATTTTTCAAAGCTAGGGCCTTTTCCACCACGCTCCCGGGATTCTCCCCCAGAACCACCAAAAGGGGCTCCGCGGCCGCCCCAGAGGAAACCAGGACCAAATCCGGTAGGGGTTCCCAGGGTCTTTGCTGTTTCAGCACCTCAGCCACTCCCACCGCCAACAGTCCGCCTTCCCGGGTCCTGGCCGGGGGAGGTGTCTGGGTAGAGTCAAATTTGGCCAGCCGCAGGTTAAGAAGCGGGGCGATGTCCGTGAATTCCTTGAAAAACTTCAGGGTCATGGCGGCCCGCAGCCGGGGCTGGATGTCCATGGCCGCAAGTAAAATACCGGCCATAAGGGGTGAGGCGCCAAAGGCCGGAGGGGTGGGGATCTGCGTCCCTTCAATGGTTTTGAGGACATAACCCGGAAAGGCCGCCACATCTTCCATCCCTTCGGAATAAGGGGCGGCATAGGCCAGATGGCTCATCACCTCGGGGATGAGGGGAGAGATATCCTCCCTGACTAGGCGGGACGCCGCCTGCTTGAGCTCTTCCAGTACCGTGTACTTGGCCTTTTCCCGGGCCAAGGCGGCGTAAGGGTTGACTGGCCCCACCCCCTGGCCCAGGGGCAGACCGTGACGCAGGGCTGTAGTCACCAACCGGCGGGCCCGGTTCACCGCTTCCGGGACGGCCGATCCCTGAGCCAGAAATGCCGCCAGGGCGGTGGCCAGAAGGCATCCGGAGCCGTGGTGGTGAGGCGCAGCCAGCCTCGTTCCGGGGAGATGATAAGTGTTTTTGCCGTCGGTGAGGATATCCACCGGATCACCGGGCAGATGCCCTCCCTTGGCCAAGACCCAGACCGGTCCCAGGTCTTTGAGCCGCCGGGCCGCCTCCTCCAGGTGCGAAGGGGTTTCAATCTCCATGCCGGTTAAATGGACGGCCTCGGGGACATTGGGCGTGAGCACGGTGGTCAAAGGGAGAAGTTCCCGGGTGAGGACGGCCACCCCGTCCTCGTCCAGCAAAGGCTCCCCCCGGCCGGCGGCCAGCACGGGATCGAGCACCACCGGCAGGGTTCCTGAATCTTTGAAAGGCCCTTTTTCCCCTTCTTCCCTTAAGGTTTTCAGAAACCGGGCCACCACCCGGGCATTGGCGGCGGTGGCCAGCATGCCCAGCTTGACAGCGTGGATGGGGAAATCGGAGATCAGCGCCTGGCACTGAGCTGCCACCACCTCCGACGGCACCGGATACGCCGCCGTCACCCCCAGACTGTTTTGCACGGTAAGGGCGGTTACCACCGTGAGGCCGTAAGCTCCAAGGATTGTTGCGGTTTTCAGATCCTGTTGCAACCCGGCTCCGGCTCCGGGGTCGGAGCCAGCCACGATCAGCACGGTCTTCATAGGCTCATCCGGCCGTAAGTCAGGCACTGGCAGGCCTCCTTTAGCAAAGCTCGGCGGTAATCCCAGGAAAGATAGTCATTCCGGGCGATACGCAGTTCCGCCAGGGCCATATAAAAGGGATTGAGGGCGAAAATCCTTTCCGCGGCGGGGGGCCCTTTGGGCAAGGCCTCGAGGTAGGCCCGGAAAAAGAGACGGATAGCCGGTTCACTGGCCCGGAAGTCCAGACCCCGAAAGCCCCAGGCGTGGCATAATTCCCCGGCCACCCAGGACAGGTCAAAAAGGCGATCCCCGGCGCGCAGGCGCTCCAGATCCAAGGCCACCGCCCGGCCGTCAGGGAAAAGAAAATTGGTGGGGGTGGCGTCTCCGTGGAGGAGCACCTGGTGGTCGTCATAGCGGCCAAAGATTTGGCTCCAGGCCCGGGATTCTTCTTCCAGGAGGTTCTTTTCCGATACGGAAAGCAGCCCTTGACTTTCAAGTTGCCCAACAAGTTTCTGGAAATAGGTCAAGGCGGCAGCGAAAGTCACGGCCCGCCGGGTTAAGGGGCGGGTATGGAAAAAGGCCAAGAGCTCCGCCAGTCTCTGCAACCGGGCGAAACACTCCGTAAGGCCGCCATGATGCACGGCATTATGCAAATAATGGTCCAGATCGTAACCAGGTACTGCTTCGAGAAGCAGCCCCAGCCGGGCTTCAGGAAGGCGTCCCACCAGCCGGGGGATAACCCCCCCTGTGAGTCCCAGAGCCAAAGCCTTACGATACACCTGATATTCCTTGAGAAGACCACGGTCTTTAGGGCCGCTGGGCCAAGGATTGATGAAAAACTTTCCCACCAGGGCCCTTCCGTCTTTTCCAAAAACAAAGCGGCAAACCGGCCGGGAGGCCCGCAGGGTTTCCAGGGTCACGGCGCCGGCAGAAAAAAGCTTGTCATATGCCCGGATAACCTGAGAGAGAGCATTCTCAAAGGGCATAAGACCCAAGGACCTCATTCCTTAAAAGAGTCCCGGCCTCCAGACAGCAGCCCAGGGCTCCGATAAACTGCGGGTGGGAGGGAACCCGTACCCGATGGCTCCCACCCTGGCGGAGAAAGTGGACCACTGCCTGGTTTTTGGCCACCCCCCCCACAAACATCAGGTTCTGGCAGGGGTAGCGGCGCACCATGGCCAAAGCCCGGCGGCCCACCGAGGCGTTGACTCCGGCTGCCAGGCGACTGAGGGGCACGCCCTCCAGGAGGTGGCCGATGAGCTCGCTTTCCCCGAATATGGCACAGGTATGGGAAATGGACACCGGGTCGTCCCAGCAGCGCCCAAATGCTCCGAGGGGCAGTTTTAGAAAGCGGGCCATGTTTTCCAAATACCGGCCGGTGCCGGCGGCGCACCGGTCGTTGGTGACAAAGTCAAACACCCGTCCTTCCTTCACATAGAGTACTTTGGTATCCTGGCCGCCCATTTCCAAAAGGATGAAGTGATCCCAGCCGCTGACATGCCGGGCTCCCAGGAATATGGCCCGGATCTCGGTAATGGTTGGGAACTGCTGCTTGAGCAGATGCTTGCCATAGCCGGTGACCACCAGGGACCGGGGGGGAGGGAAACCCAGGCTGTCCCATTTGATTCTGGAAGGCTTCGCCCCCGGCACCAGACAATTGCGGTAAAAATCCAGACTGTCCAGCCGGCGGAAAAGTAGGCGCCCTCCCAAGTCGGCCGCCAACTTCACATAGCGGCTGCCAAAATCCAGTCCCAGGGCCAGAGGGGGATCAAGAATGGTTTTTCGGGAAGTAGATGACCCGCTTGCCTTTTTTGCCAGTTGCTTACGGCCGGAGAACATCCACAAAGGCCTCCAGTCGCAGACGGGTACGGGCGTCCAAGGGGGTGGGCCCGTCCCCCTCGATGGTCAGAATCGGCACCGAAAGCCGCTCCCTGAGTATCTGGTCAAACATCTGCCGGAAACAGAAACTTTGGGTGTAATGGATGATCCCGTCCAGACTGCGGAGGGCCACCGCCTCGGCCAAATCCGAAAGGCGTCCGGCTATATCGTAAGGGTAGGTATAGCGCAGATACTGCTCCAGAAGGTCATCAGCGGCAAAGGGCATGCCAAACTGCCGGGGCATTTCGTTAAACACCACCTGGGCTTCCAGGGACTCGAGATATCCCCAAAGGTCGGTGAAAATGGGGGGGATGCCGGCCAGACCCAAACGCACCCGGCCCCGTCGGGGGGGGCGTTGGAGGGCCTCGGCCAGCAGGGCCTCCAGTCGTTTTTCATAGCCTTCCAGGTCGGAGGCAAAATCTGAGCTGGAAATAAAAAACTCGAAATTCTCCCGCCCCAGGACCTGCCCGGTCTCCCAGGTAAGCCGGTCCAGCTCCCGAAGCTTAAGACGCACCGAAGCCAAACGAGCCTGGACCTCACTCACCTCCTCCCAAGAGACCCCGAAGGTTGCCATCAAACCCTCGATTTCCTCTTTAAGGCGCTTCCGGTCCCGAGGATAGGGGAATTTGAAATGAATGACCTCAAGACCTTCCCCTTCCAGGATCTCCCCCAGGGCCTGGGTGTAGGAACAGTCCCCCTGGGTGGCCACCACTATGGTTCTGATATCTGGCCGCGCTTTCAGAACCGCATAGATCCCCTTCACCCAGGCGCAGATGGTGCGGGGGAAACCGGCGGCCTCGGCCCACGACACCAGCTCTCCAGGGTTGGGCGAGGTGATGAAGAGGTTATTTAAGTCCACCGGGAGCAAACCGGCGGCGAGCAACACCTCCACCGGGATGGTGGTGGTCAGGCCCACTAAGGATCCGGGAGGCGGGCGACGGATGGTGGTCATGCTTTTCTGGGCCGCTCGCCGAAAATGGCGGTACCGATCCTTACCAAGGTGGCCCCCTCTTCCACCGCCACCTCGAAGTCGCCGCTCATGCCCATGGAGAGTTCGGGCAGCTCTCCGGCGACACCATCCTCCCGCAGCTTGTCCCGCAACTCCCTTAAGGCTCGGAAGTAGGGACGCACCTTTTCCGGATCGGGGAGCCAGGGAGGCAGGATCATGAGACCTAATACCCTCAGATGGGGCATTTTCCTTATTTCCTTGAGCAAATCCGGAACGTCCCCCACAGCTGCCCCGGATTTGGTCTTCTCCCCGGCCAGGTTCACCTGGAGCAGAATATCCTGGACCTTTCCCCGGCGGGCCGCGGCCTCCTCCAGGGCCTGGGCCAGTTTGAGCCGGTCCACTGAGTGGATGAGATGGAAAAACTCCACCGCCGCCTTGGCCTTGTTGCTTTGCAGGTGGCCGATGAAGTGCCAGGTGAGGCCCTCACCCAGGGCGGTGATCTTGGCCTTGGCCTCCTGGAGATAATTTTCCCCGAAGTGGGTCTGCCCGTAAGCCACGGCTTCCTTAAGGCGCCCAAGGTCCACGGTTTTGGTCACAGCCACCAGACGTACTTCCTGGGGGTCTCGCCCCGCCCGTTCGGCGGCCGCGGCCAGACGGCGGCGGATGTCTTCCAGGTTGCGGGCAATCAGACTCATGGCCCAAAGGACTTGGGAAACCGGATGCTAACGGTTTTTCCGGCCCAAATGGTTATTGAGGATTTGAGCTCTCATAAAAGGGCTTGGTTTTGGGTTCCAGCATTTTGCCGTTCAATCCAAAGGCATTCAGGGTATTCTGCCAGGTGAGACGGGCCGCCTCCTCAAGGCTTAGCCCGAGAAGCCGGGCCAAAGTGGCCAGGGTGGCCCGCACATAGGCCGGTTCATTCCGCTTCCCCCGCCAAGGTTGGGGTGCCAAATAGGGGCAATCTGTCTCCACCAAAAGGCGCTCCAGGGGCAGCTGACGGACCACTTCCCGCAAAGGTTCCGCCTGGGGAAAGGTAAGCACCCCGGAAATGGAGAGGTAAAACCCCAGGTCCAGGAAGGCCCGGGCCTCTTCCAGGTTTCCCAGAAAGCAATGCATGACCCCGCCCCTCAGAAGACGGCGTTCCTCCCGCAGAATCAAAAGGGTATCCTGGGTGGCCTCCCGGGTGTGTACCACGACGACCTTGCCGAGCTCAGAGGCCCAGGCCAACTGGTTCCGGAACCAATGCTTCTGAAGGTTTTCCGGTGAGCGGCGCCGGTAAAAGTCCAGGCCGATTTCCCCCACGGCCACCACCTTGGGATGTTGGGCCAGCCGGGTCAGGGCCTCTAGGTCTTTAGGCTTAAGGGCCTTTACTCCGTGGGGATGAACGCCCACAGTGGCGAAGACTTCCGGGTAGCGCTCGGCGGTTTCCACCACCAGTCGGGAGTTTTCCAGACTCACCCCCACATTGATGATAAGACCGACGCCCGCTTCTCTGGCCCGGGCCAAGACCGCCTCCTTTTGGGACCGGAGTTCCGGTTCGTCCAGATGGGCGTGGGCATCAACCAGGTAAAAGCTCATGACAAGATGCTTGTGGACAAATTTCCCTTCCATGGTAAAATATCCCATATTTCCACAACCTGCAAGGAGAGTCGGTGTCACCCCGCATTCTCGGCACAGTGGCCTTGCTGTTACTGTGCCTTTCTATACCTGGGCGGCCCTGGTCCCAGGAGTGGTCACACAGTCCGCCCGAATGGCGTACCCTGAGCCCCGGCTTGCTGTTTGCCGAAGTCCAGGTTTTTCATAACCAGGAATCGGTGGATAACTTGGCGGTGGTGAAGATCGACCCGGCCCTTAACGCCTTTCGGGTGTTTTACCGCAAACCTCAGACTCTGAAGGCCTGGCAGGAGGAGACCCAGGCCCTGGTAGTCTTCAACGCCAGTTACTTCACGGCTGAAGGACAACCGGTGGCTCTGATACTGGTGGACGGCACTCCCATGGGCCCTAGAAAAAATCCCCGGATGCGGGGCATGTTTGTCGCGGAGCCCCGGGGTATGTCTCCGGATCTGCCCCGGGCCACTATTTTGGATCTCCAGGCCACCCCTGTGAAACCCCATAACCTGCCCTGGTCCCAGGGAGTGCAATCCTTTCCATTGCTTTTGGACTCCAAAGGCCGGATCCGGGTGCGGGAGAGTCAGAAAAAATCCCATCGCACGGTGATTGCAGCGGATCGCAAAGGCAATATCCTGGTATTTAATACCAATGAGGATTATTTCACCCTGTATGATCTGGCCCGCTTTCTTAAGGCCAGCGACTTTGAGGTGGACAGCGCCCTAAACCTGGACGGCGGGGCCGAAGCCCAGTTATATATAAAAACTCAGGATTTTGAGTATTTTTCCCCCTCCACCTGGAAATCCCGGTTGGGGAAATTTTTGGAACATCAGAGATTTTTACTGCCCACCGTGGTGGGGGTTTTCCCCCGCAAACCCTGAGGTTATGGCTTCCTATTTAATTCTGGGGGCCGGAAAGTTCGGCCGTTTGGCCCTCAGGCGGCTTTTGGCCCAGGACCCGGAAGCCCGCATTCACCTGGTGGACCAACGGGCTGAGGCCTTGACCGGACTCCGGGACCTCGGGGGGGCAGTTAAGGCCACCAGGGCGGAGGCAGGCGAATTTTTGGAGACCCATCTTGATCACAACGACCCCTGGGACTGGATTGTTCCCATGGTTCCCCGGCATTTGGCCTATGCCTGGCTCAGAAGCAAAGCCCTCAAAGCCCCGGAGTGGGAACCGGTCCCGGTGCCCTCGGAACTGGAAACCCTGACAGATTTGGCCATCCGGGGGCCGGAGGGGGAACTTTATCTTAGCCGGGCCCGGCACCTCTGCCCTGATGACTGCAGCGAGCCGGAGGTCTGTCCGGTGGACGGTACCACCCGGGAGCCTCCCCTTTATAGGCAATTGGCCGAATTTCCCTTTTCCGGGGGGGAGATGGTGGTAGTGGCCAGCCTGCCGTTGGCCCCGGGGGTGGGCGGCTATGCCCCGGTTTGCCTTCGGCAAATCCTTAAGAGGGCCGGCCGGCTGCCTGACCTGGTCCTCGTGGCCACGGCCTGCCGTTGCCATGGAGTGGTGCACGGTCTCAGACGGCGGGAGATGAAAAAAAGGTGAATCTGGAATTTCCTGGAGTCCTGGGGGATTCCCCCCCAATGAAGGAGGTGGCCCGTCTCCTTACTTTGGTGGCCCCCTCGGAGGCCACGGTTCTGCTTCTGGGAGAAACGGGCACCGGCAAGGAACTAGTGGCCAGGGCCATCCACCTGAACAGTCACCGCCGTCAGGGTCCCTTTGTGGTGGTGAATTGCGCCGCCCTGCCGGAGACTTTGCTGGAAAGCGAGCTCTTCGGGCACGAAAAAGGGGCCTTTACCGGGGCCACTGCCAAAAAGGAGGGCCGTTTTGTGCTGGCCCACCAAGGCACCGTGTTCCTGGATGAGATCGGGGAATTGCCTCTGGCCACCCAGGCCAAGATTTTACGCGTCCTGCAAAACCGGGAATTCGAGCCCTTGGGCAGTACCCGCACAGTGAAGGTGGACGTCCGGGTCATTGCGGCCACCAACCGCAATCTGGAGGACATGGTGCAAGCCGGGTCCTTTCGGGATGACCTTTATTACCGGTTGCATGTCTTTCCCATTGTGCTTCCGCCGTTGCGGGAACGGCTGGAGGACCTCCCCCTTTTGGTGGAGTATTTCCTGAAGCGTTTCCGGGATAAATACCAGAGGCCAGTGAAAACCCTGGCCCCGGAGGTACTCCGGGCCTTTCGCCGCTATTTTTGGCCGGGTAACATCCGGGAGCTGGAGAACACCCTGGAGCGGGCCACCATACTCTGCCAGGGTGAGGTGCTGACCCTCTCGGATTTGCCCCCCCAGTTGCAGCACTTGGCCCAGGAGAAGGAAGGGGCCCCTGTCGAGCCTGAACCTGGCCTTTCGGAGTGGGAAAAGGAGTTCATCTACCATACCCTGGAAAAATGCTCCTGGAATCGCCAGGAAGCCGCTCAGGTGCTGCAAATTTCCCTGGAGGAGCTGGAATTCAAGATCCGGACTTATGGCCTGAAGGCCTGAGTCCTGAAAGGTAAACGCCAGTGATTTACCCTCCTTTGATTTTCCTGTTGATGGTCGCCTTTTTTTTCCTGGCCCTCATTTTCCTGCCCCTGCTCTGGTTTGGCGTGGTGGGGACCGCCTTTGTCAACCTGGGTTTACCCCCCACTTTGGTGTTCTGGCTCCTTATTCTCACTTTGGTGGGCAGCCTGGTCAACATCCCCCTCACTACACTGGAAAGCCAGGAGGTGGTCGCGGGACAAGTCATTTCTTATTTCGGTATGCGAGTACGTCTGCCTTCCACCTGGCGGAAGCGACAAACCGTGCTGGCGGTGAATGTGGGGGGCGCGCTGATTCCCGTGGCCCTTTCCCTTTTTCTCCTATACCAGATTGCTGTGAGATATGGGATTCCTCTGGGGCTTCTTTTGACCTTGGGACTGGTTACCCTCATCATGTACCACCTGGCCCGTCCCGTCAAAGGGCTGGGGATTGCGGTGCCGGGTCTGGTCCCCCCTTTGGTGGCTGCGGTGGGAGCTTGGCTGTTATGTCCGGAGGAGATCCGCGCTCCCTGCGCGTATATCGCCAGCACTCTGGGAACCCTCATTGGGGCCGATCTTTTGAAGTTGGGGGAGATCTCCAAGATGGGCGCGCCAGTGGCCTCCATTGGCGGAGCCGGCACCTTTGACGCCATCTTTCTAAGCGGCATTATCGCCGTGCTGCTCAGCTATTGATCAACCTGAGCTTTAGGGAGGAACACGTCCATGGCCCAGCTGCGACAAAATCATCCGGGGTTTAGCCAGAAAGGGTGGGGTCTTCTCCTTTCTTTGCTCCTCCTTTCCTTGCCTCTGCTTTTGGGGGGCTGGAAGGAGGTAACCGGCCGCCGCCTCAACCCCCGATATATTGAACGGATCCAGGACGGCAAAACCAAAAAGCATGAAATCCTGGTCCTTTTTGGGGACCCCGAAGAGATCCAACGGAGTCCAGAAGGGCTGGTGTTCATCTACCGGACTTATCGGCAGGTGGAGGCCCCTCCCAGTCGGGAGATTTACAAGCCCCCGGCACCCCAATCTACTTCCATTTATGCTCCGGAAGAGGGTGCCAGGGAAGAAAAGAAGCCGGTGAAAAAAGGACCCGTCAAGGAAGTGGCCAGCACCCTGACCATCCGTTTCGGCCCGGACGGGGAAACCGTGCAGAGCCACGAATACAAGGAGTTCTGAGGAGTCTCTTACTGCATGGAGCCCTTTACCGACCTGGCCCGGGCCGAAGCCTGGGTCTTTGATTTGCAGAAGTACGGCATCAAGTTTGGGCTTTCCTCCACCCTTAATTTATTGGCCCGCCTGGGTCTGTCTCCGGAGGAGGGCCGCTATCTCCATGTGGCGGGCACTAACGGCAAGGGTTCTGTGGCTGCCATGCTAAGTGCCGTGCTCACCCGGGCCGGCTATGCCGTGGGCCTGTTCACCTCCCCTCACCTGGTGCGGTTCGCGGAGCGCTTCCGCCTAAGAGAGGAGGATATCTCCCCGTCTTCTCTCCTTTACCTCATCAACCGGGTGCGGGCGGCCATTGATGAATCCGAGCCCCCCACTTTCTTTGAATTCGCCACCGCCATGGCCTTTCTGTATTTCAAGGAAAGCCGGGCGGATCCGGTGATCCTGGAAACCGGTATGGGGGGAAGACTGGACGCCACCAATATCGTGCACCCCCTGGTGAGCGTGATCACCAACATCTCCATGGAACACCAGTTTTTTTTGGGCAATACTCTGACGGCCATTGCCGGGGAGAAGGCTGGGATCATCAAAGCGGGAGTTCCTTTGGTGACCTATGCTAAGCAGAAGAGGGTGCTTGACCTGTTTCGGCAGCGTTGCGCCGAGCTTTCCGCTCCCCTTTTTGTGGGGGGGGTGGACTTTGGGGTCCGGGGGGAGCCTAGGGGCGGCTTTTCCTACAAAGGCTTCAGGTGGCGCCTCAATGGGCTCCGGGTGAGCCTGCCCGGGCGGCACCAGTACAAAAACGCCGCCTTGGCCCTGGCGGTGTTGGAGCTCCTGGAAAACCAGGGGTTTTCCCTTCCGGAAGCAGCCATCCGGGAGGGATTGGCCCAAACCCGCTGGCCCGGCCGCCTGGAGAGGGTCCAGGAGGATCCCCGGGTGATTCTGGACGGGGCCCACAACCCCGCAGCGGCCCGCATCCTGGCCCAGGCCTTGAGACGGGAGCCCCTGGCGGGACGGCGCTTTCTGGTGGTGGGTCTCATGGCCGACAAGGACGGAGCTGGCATTTTGGCACCCCTTTTACCCTTGGCCCACACCGTAATCTTTACCCGACCCCGTTACTTTCGGGCCGCCCGGGTGGAGGATCTGGCCCGTCAGGCCACGACCTTCCAGGGTAAAGTGCTCCTGGAGCCGGATGTGGGTCAGGCCCTCCACCGGGCTCGGAACCTGGCCGGCCCTCAGGACCAGATTGTAGTTACCGGCTCCCTTTACACCGTAGGGGAGGCCAAGGAATATTTAGAAAGGGGGAGGTAGGGTAAACCATGCCGTTTTTCCCCCGGACAGCTCAGGAGTTACCCATGCGCCTGTTTGTTTCCGGATCTCTGGCCTATGACCGCATTATGGATTTTCCCGGACGCTTTGTTGACCACATCCTGCCTGACAAGATTCACATTCTGAATGTCTGTTTCATGGTGAACGGCCTGACCGAGCGCTTCGGGGGCACTGCTGGCAACATTGCCTACAACCTGGCTCTTTTGGGAGAGAAGCCGGTGATTCTGGCCACCGCCGGCCGGGATTTCGGGCCCTACCAGGAATGGCTCATGGAATTGGGCCTGTCATTGGAAGGCATCCGCATCATTCCCGAGGAGTTCACCGCCGGCGCCTACATCACCACGGATCTGGCGGACAATCAAATAACCGGCTTCAATCCCGGGGCCATGAAGCATCCCTCGGAATATGCCTTTGACGGCGTCAATCCGGGGGATTCCCTGGCTATTGTGGCCCCCGGCAATTTAGGGGACATGCTCCTTTATTCCCGGCGCTTCAAGGACCTGGGGGTACCCTACATCTTCGACCCGGGACAAAGCATCCCGGCCTGGGGACCCATGGAGCTTAGGGAAATGGCTGACGGCGCCCTGGCCCTTATTATGAACGATTACGAGCAGGAAATGTTCTGCCAGAAAACCGGGCTAAAGGAAAGCGATATTCTCAACTTGGCGCCAGTCTTGATCATCACCCGGGGGGAAAAAGGTTCGGAACTCATTTCCACCCAAAGCCGGGAGCATCTGCCTCCAGCCCGCCCGCGCCAGGTGGTGGATCCCACCGGTGCCGGAGACGCCTACCGGGCCGGCCTCCTCAAGGGTTTGTGCCTGAAACAGTCCTGGACCACCGCCGCCCTGATGGGGGCTACCCTGGCGAGCTTTGCCGTAGAGCAGCCCGGCACCCAGGAACATCGTGTGTCAATTGCGGAGTTCTGGCAGCGCTACCGGGACAATTTCGGTCCCCCCCCGGTTTGACAGCACCTTTGCCCCTCACAAAGAAGGTTTGGACCGAAACCGGCTGGGGGCCGGTTCCCCCCTGGGTTGATAGTGTTATTGATTTTTATTCAGCCCCTCGGGAATTCGGTTCATCGGCTTTGGGAGGCTGACAGGTGGGACAGGGGATATAGCCGGCTTGACGGGCCTCAGACACCGAGGAAAAGACCCGAAGCCTGGCGGGATGAATGGTCTTGGCCCAGCGGCAGTCGGGATAGTGGTATTTGTTGGAGGTGACGGACCCTACATACTGGGTGGTCTGGGCCTTAACATCGGGGGTTTTGGAAGACTCCTCCGACCCCGGGAATGAGGCGGCTGCTGTGGGGCCTGGCCGATCCGCCCGCAGGACTTCGGTTCGCGTCGACGGGGTCTTGGCGGGAGTGGCCAAAGAGACCGGCAAATTAGGGGAAGAGCCGGCCTCCGGGGAACTGCCGGCCATCTCCCCGGTTGCGGTTGCGGAGGACGGAGCTTGGGTCATCTGAAATGGGCTTCTGCCGGAAGAATTCGTTTCCAGCCACAAAATTCCTGCAAACAAAAGGAAGACCGCCATCAGGGCGGAATAAATAACGCTAAGCACCGCAAGGCGGCGGGTCTGCCGTTCCACTTTGGCCAGGCGTTCCATGATCACCGACTCCTGGCCGCATTTACCCACCTGGTCGATAATGGCTTCGGCTTCCCCCGGGGTGACGGCGAATTTCACCCAGTTGTGGGGCAAGGTGTTGGTTTCTGAATTTTTCCTGGTTTTCTGTTCCTCCTGACGGGAGTCACTTAGACTGGTGAGGTAAACATGGGATTCGGGTTCCTTCTGAGCCCCCGGGACCGCCCCGTTATTTTTCAAAAAATCCCGTAATTCCTGCAGGCTTTGCTCCATCCGGCTGATGAGGCTTTCCCAGTCAGCACTCCGGCTCCTGTCCGGCTCCCTTGGGATATTGGCTGAAACTCTGCCGGGGTTGGGGTTCGTCATTAAGACACTCCGACACCGCTGGGATTTGCCTTACATAAATTTAAATTTTGGCATATTGAATGTAATTCGGACATCGGGGCAAACCTGATTTTTGCTCAGGAAAAGGCCCGGTTTTTTCCCCAGGGGCGGCCAGACCATAGGTCCCCCTTAAAAAGGGGAGAGACGATATTTCTGCTCTCTTTCAGGCACATACCACTTGGGGAAATTATAGTCAATACCCGCGGGGGCTGGTTTCACCCCCCGAAAGCGTTTGGACACCGCAGGCAGGGCGTCCGGTACAAACAAAAAGGTGTAGGGCTGGTCCTCCGCCAGAATCTCCTGGAGGCGAAAATAGGCCCGCCGGCGTTTCTCCCGGTCGAAGGTGTGGCGGCCCTCCTCCAAAAGCCGGTCCACTTCCGGATTGCTGTAATGAATGAAATTCAGCTCTCCCGGCCGGGTCTTGCTGGAATGCCAGATGTCATACAGGTCCGGGTCCTGGCCGGTGGTCCAGCCCAGAAGCACCGCCTCAAAACGCCCCTTGTCAATGAACTCCTTGAGGAAGGCGGCCCATTCCACGGTGCGCAATTTCACTTCAATGCCCACCTCCCTAAGGCGGCGCTGAATAATTTCCCCGGTGCGCACCCTTAGATCATTCCCCTGGTTGGTGAGGATGGTGAACTGGAAAGGCTTGCCGTCCTTCTCCAAAAGGCCCTGGGCGTTGGGGCGCCAGCCGGCCTCCGCCAACAGGGCCTTGGCCTTCTCGGGGTTGTAATCAAAACGGGCTACATGGGGGTTGTAAAACCAGATGCCCGGCTTGTAGGGCCCGGTGGCTTCCTGTCCCAGACCCAGAAGCACCCCCTGGATGATTTCCTGTTTATTGATGGCGTGAGTCAAAGCCTGGCGTACCCGCCGGTCGGCAAAGCGGCTGTCCTCCAGATTGTAGCCCAGGTAAGTGTAGGAAAATGACACGTATTTATACTTGTTAAAAAGTTTGTCAAACTTGGGGTAGGCGGTCTGGCGGGTATACTGCAAGGGGGTGAGACCCATGCGGTCCAGACTTCCGGCCTTAAGCTCCATGAACATGGTGGCCAGATCCGGAATCACCCGGTAGACATAGCCGTTGAGGTAGGGGCGGCCCTCAAAGTAATCCGGATTGGCGGTGAGGACAATGCGGTCGCCGGTCCGCCACTCCTTGAAACGGTAAGGCCCGGTGCCGATGGGGTGCCGGGCCAAAGGAGAACGGGTGATATCCTGACCTTCCAGCAAATGCCGGGGAAGCATGGCCAGACCCCAGCTTCCCAAGGCCGGGGCAAATGGCTTGCCGTAAGTGACCCGGAAGGTGTAATCGTCCACCACCTCCGCCTTTTTCACCTGGCGATAATCTTCCGAATAGGCGGTGGGGGTTTTGGGGTCCACCATCACCTGGTAGGTGAACAGGCAGTCTTTGGCGGTGAAGGGCGCGCCGTCGTGCCATTTCACCCCCCGTCTCAGTTTGAAGGTGATTGTGAGGCCGTCCGGCGAAATTTCCCAACTCTCCGCCAAGTCCCCCACCAAATTGAGGTCACCGTCATATTTCACCAACCCGTTGTATATCAGAGAAGCCACGCTATGGGAGGAGGCATCCGAAGCCAAGGGCGGGATCAGGGTGCTGGCGTCTCCCAGAGCGCCATCGATGAAGAGGTCCCCATAGGCCGGTCCCGTATCCGGACCGCCATATTCCTTTTCGGGCTCCGGAGTGCCACAGGCGGCGGCCAAAAGCAGAATGGCCGCCAATAGGATGGTCCACCGGGACAGGAAGGTCTTGAGTGTCGGGTTCTTGGGTCTCAGTCTTTTCATGCTGGCCAGAGAAACCAATTTTGACTTGCCCCACTTTTCCCTTTGGGATACAGTATATTAGGTCGGGACGTGGCTCAGCCTGGTAGAGCACAGCGTTCGGGACGCTGGGGTCGGAGGTTCAAATCCTCTCGTCCCGACCATCCGAAAGGTAAAACCGCCTTCCGCAGGCGGTTTTTTATTCATCGGCACCTGTGGCTGAGAGGGCTAAGGGGCGACTCCCCAGCCCCTCTCCCCCAACACTTTTTGTGTTTTCCTCTCCGGGACGCCGAGGCCGCAAGCCTCGCCTTCCCGGAGAGCCCTCGGCGGGTTGGAAGGGGGGCATGGGAAAGGGCAGGAACCTGCGGTCCCTGGCCCACCATATCTCTATCTTCCTTCCAACTGCGCCCGGATCTTGAGACGCAGGGCGTTCAGTCGTATAAAGCCGGTGGCGTCCGCCTGACGGTAGGAGCCTCCGGCCTCAAAGGTGGCCAAATCCGGCCGATACAGGGAGTTGGGGGATTTGCGCCCCACCACGGTGACATTGCCTTTATAGAGTTTGAGCCGGGAAGTGCCGGTCACCGGCTTCTGGGCTTCATCCATGAGGCTTTGCAGGGCGTAGCGCTCCGGGGCGAACCAGTAGCCGTAATAAATGAGCTCGGCGTATCGGGGGATGAGGCTGTCCCTGAGGTGGAGCACCTCCCGGTCCAGGGTGAGGGACTCCACCGCCATATGGGCTGCCCGGAGAATGGTACCCCCCGGAGTTTCGTACACCCCCCGGGACTTGAGGCCCACATAGCGGTTCTCCACCAGGTCCACCCGGCCGATGCCGTGGCGGCCGCCGATCTCGTTGAGGCGGGCCAGCAGACGGGCGGGGCTGAGGCGCTCTCCATCCACCGCCACCGGATTGCCGGCCTCAAAGTCGATTTCCACATATTGGGGCACATCCGGGGCCGCCTCGGGTGACCGGGTGAGGACAAACATGTCCGCCGGGGGCTCGGCCCAGGGGTCTTCCAGTATCCCTCCCTCGAAGCTCAGATGCAGGAGGTTGCGGTCCATGGAATAGGGTCGGGCGGCAGTCACCGGTACCGGGATACCGTGCTGGGAGGCATAGGCCACCAAGTCCTCCCGGCCCCTTAGGTCCCACTCCCGCCAAGGGGCGATGATGGTTAGATCCGGGGCCAGGGCCTGATAGGTGAGCTCGAAGCGCACCTGGTCGTTCCCCTTGCCGGTGGCGCCGTGGGCCACCGCGTCGGCGCCGGTGCGCCGGGCCACCTCCACCTGGCCTTTGGCGATGAGGGGGCGGGCAATGGAGGTGCCCATGAGGTAGTGGCCCTCATAAATGGCGTTGGCCCGAAGCATGGGAAACACGAAGTCCCGGACAAAGGTTTCCTGCAGGTCCTCCACGAAAACTTCGTCCGCGCCGGTGGCCCGAGCCTTGGCGGCCACCTCCGCCACCTCCTCCCCCTGGCCGATGTCGGCACAGAAGGCCACCACCGGACACTTGTAGGTTTCCTTAAGCCACTTGAGGATCACTGAGGTATCCAGCCCCCCGGAGTAAGCCAGGACTATTTTATTGACTGTCATGGTCTTGTTCCTTGGGTTTTTCTGCCAAAACCTGCTCTAAGGCTTTGTGCCACTTGACAATGTAGGATAATTTTAAATATTCCGGGTTTTTGGTTACATAATCCCTGAACCAACGGGTCAGACCGTCCCATTCGGTCATTTTTCCCGGAGGAAATAATTCCCATCCCAACTCTTCCAACAGCCAGATAGATTTGGTAATATTTTTTAGCATAGAAGTCGTGATAAGATTATCATCAGAATCGTCCCCGCCACGAGCTGTAGGTATAATATGGTCAAGAGTTGCAGATAAATGCCAATAAGCAATATGACATTCTGATAATTTCCAGTGCGTCTGGAAAGGAAATGCCTCAGGAAATATTTCTGATATAAGGCGAAGCACTGGAGGAAAAACAAGTTTATTACCTGAATATCTATCTATAAACCCATCTCTCAGAAATATCTCGGTAGCCTTGTATTCAGAAAAATATCTTTTCAATTTTTTAGGAGGTTGGTACGGTAATTCTTTTGCAATTATTGCCCTTGCTTTATTTAATTTATTGCAGACCAGCGCTTCACATATGTCTACGAGAACTAAATGTTTTTCTTTCATTTTTTATAAAAACAGTTTCCGCGTCTCCTTTCGGGGCTTGGCAAAGGAGGATTAAAAAACTAGGCGGGCTAAGTCCGCCCTGTATATAGCATAGGGTGGCGAGCCTGGGCCACCCAATTTAAATAATTGGGGGAAGTAAAGGCCCGCCGGCTCATAGCCGCCTCCCGCAGGCAATCCTGCCTCACCCCAGCAGCCACTCCAACAGCGCCTTCTGGAAGTGCAGGCGGTTTTCGGCCTGATCCCAAACCGCGCTTTGCGGGCCGTCCAGCACCTCAGAGGTGATTTCCTCCCCCCGGTGGGCCGGCAGGCAGTGCAACACTATGGCCTCGGGGGGAGCGAACCGCAGTAGGTCCTCATTTACCTGGTAGGCGCGGAAAACCTTTTTCCTGGTGGCGGCTTCCTCCTCCTGTCCCATAGAGGCCCAGACATCGGTATTTATGACCTGGGCCTCGGCCACCGCCCATTTGGGGTCCTCCCCCAAAAACACCGGCCGTCCCTCCCGCTGGGCTTGCTGCAGCAGGTCCCGGTCCGGCTCGTAGCCGCGAGGACAGGCCAGGTAGAGATGAAAATCAAGACGCAGGGCCGCGGTAATCCAGGAGTTGGCCACATTGTTGCCGTCCCCCACCCAGGCCACCTTCAGGCCCGTGACCCCGCCGAAGCGCTCCTCCACGGTCATGAGGTCGCTTAGCACCTGACAGGGGTGGTGGGTGTCGGTCAGGCCGTTGATCACCGGGATGGAGGCGTGGCGGGCCAGCTCCTCCACAACTTCCTGCCCGAAGGTGCGCACCACCAAGGCGTCCACATAGCGGGAGAGCACCCGGGCGGTGTCGGATAGAGGCTCGGCCCGGGACAGCTGGGTCTGGCCTCTCTCCAGGTAGATGGTGGCGCCCCCCAGTTGGGCCATGCCGGCCTCGAAAGACACCCGGGTGCGGGTGGAGGGCTTGTCAAAGAGCATGGCCAGGGTCTTGCCTTTGAGAGGCATGAACTGCTGTCCCTGCCGATAAAGGGCCTTGAGCTCTTTGGCCCGGGCCAGGAGGGTGGCAATCTCCCCCCGGGACAGATCCAGGATAGTAAGAAGGTCTCTTTTCATGGATAGGTGGCTTCCAAGGCCTGGGCCAGGAGGGTCAGACCCTGATCCAGGGTGGCGGTGTCGATTACCAAAGGCGGTAAAAGGCGGATGACGTTTCCCTGGGTGCAGTTCACCAGAAGACCCCGCTCCCGGCAGGCGTTCACCAGGGGCGTCCCCTCCTGATCCAGCTCCAGGCCCCACATAAGTCCCAGCCCTCGGACTTCCCGAATGACCGGGAACCGCTGTTTCAGGTGCTCGAGTTTCTGGTGGAGATATTCCCCTTTTTTCTGCACCTCTGCCAAAAAGCCTGGGGCTTTTAGGATTTTCAGGGAAGTCAGGGCGGCCATGGCGATAGCCGGGCCGCCTCCGAAGGTGCTGGCGTGACTTCCCGGGACCAAGGCACCGGCCGCCGCCTCAGTGGCCAAAAGGGCCCCCATGGGAAGCCCGCCGGCCAGAGCCTTGGCCAGGGCCATGACATCCGGGGTGACCCCGAAGTGCTCGTGGGCAAAGAGCCGGCCGGTGCGTCCCAGGCCGCATTGCACTTCGTCAAAGACCAATAGTACATCCTGCTCCCGGCACAAGTGGCGAACTTCCTTAAGGTACTGGGGATCGGCCAACCTAATGCCCCCCTCCCCCTGCACGGGCTCCAAAAGCACGGCACAAATCGTCTCATCGAGGGCCGCCTTGAGGGCCGGGAAGTCATTTAAGGGGACAAAAACAAAACCCGGCAGAAGCGGCCCGAAGCCCTGCCAGAACTTTTCCTGGCCGGTGGCGGACAAGGCCCCCAGGGTGCGGCCGTGGAAGGAATTCTGCATGCAGATGATCCGATAACGATTAGGCCCGTATCGTTCGTGGGAATAGCGGCGGCACAGCTTGATGGCGGCCTCCACCGCCTCCGCCCCGCTGTTGCAGAAAAACACCCGGTCTGCGAAGGAGAGGCGCACCAGTTCCTCAGCCAGTTCCACCATGGGGATGGTGTAGTAAAGGTTGGAGACATGAACCAATTGGTAAAGTTGGGCCGAGGCGGCCTTGGCCACCTCGAAGTTGCCATGCCCCAGATTGCATACCGCCAGGCCCGCCACGAAATCCAGATATTCTTTGCCCTCCGCGTCCCACACCCGGCAGCCCTTGCCCCTGACCAGAACCAGGGGTTGACGGGTGTAAGTCTGCATCAACACCTTATCCGCTCTGGCCCTCCAATCCTGCTGTGTCATGGCTGCTCCTGCCTTCTGGGGGTAAATAAAATATTGAATAAAATCTTGGGAGAAAAAATAAGCCTGTACCTTACTTTGACCCCTTAAGCCACAATCTCGGTACCCACGCCCTGGTCGGTGAAGATTTCCAGGAGAAGCACGTGAGGCACCCGGCCATCCAGGATGTGGGCCTTGGCCACGCCCTCCTCCAAGGCTTCCAAACAACATTTGACTTTGGGAATCATGCCCCCGGAAATTGCCCTTTCCTCTAACAGGGTGATCGCCTCATAGCGGTTGAGGCTGGAGATGAGGCGGCCGTTTTGGTCCAAAACTCCGGCCACGTCGGTTAGCAAAATGAGCTTGGCGGCCTTCAAGGCGCCGGCCACAGCCCCGGCCACATTGTCGGCATTGATGTTGTAGGTTTCCCCGTCTTCCCCCACTCCCACGGGGGCAATCACCGGGATAAAGTTCTGGGACTGAAGGGTGCGGATGAGGTCGGTGTTGATCTGCGTGACCTCACCCACCAAGCCGATATCAATGATTTCCGGGGGTTCATCCTCCCGGGGCCGGTAGTATTCAAGTTTCTGGGCCTGCAGCAACCGGCCGTCCTTGCCGGACAGTCCCACAGCCCGGCCGCCGGCGGCGTTGATCAAATTGACGATCTCCTTGTTGATCTTGCCGGCCAGGACCATCTCCACCACATCCATGGTGGGCGCGTCCGTAACCCGCAATCCGTTGATAAAGAAGGTGGGTATGTGCAGCTGGTTGAGAAGCTGTCCGATCTGGGGTCCACCGCCGTGCACCACTACCACATGAAGGCCCAGATACTGCAGCAAGGTGACATCCTGGGCGAAATATCTTTTCAGCTCAAAGTCCTGCTGTGCCGCCCCCCCGTATTTGATTACCAGCGTCTGCCCCTGAAAGCGCTTCAGGTAGGGGAGAGCCTCCAACAAAACTTCCACTTTGGCGATCCATTCTTGGGTCATGGCTTTTCCTGGTTTCGGGATAACTCTTTCGATATCCTTGAAAATCAGATTAAAACCCGAACCTTAGAGAATATACCGGCTTAAGTCCTCATCTTCAATCAGATCGGCCAGGCGCTCCCTGACATACTGGTCGGTAATGGTGATTTTCTGCTCCCCCAGTTCTGGGGCGTTGAAGGACACGTCCTCCAGGAGTTTTTCCATCACGGTGTGCAACCGCCTGGCCCCGATGTTTTCGGTGCGCTCGTTTACCTTGGTGGCCAAAAGGGCTAGCTCTTTCACGGCCTCCGGGGTGAACTCCAGGGTGATACCCTCGGTGGCCAGAAGGGCCTGATATTGCTTGATGAGGGCGTTTTCCGGTTCGGTGAGGATGCGCTCAAATTCCGCCGGTCCCAGAGGCTGGAGCTCCACCCGGATGGGGAAGCGTCCCTGCATCTCGGGAATCAGATCCGAAGGCTTGGAGAAATGAAAGGCCCCGGAGGCGATGAAGAGAATGTGGTCGGTCCTTACCATGCCATATTTGGTGGTTACCGTGGTGCCCTCCACAATGGGCAAGAGATCCCGCTGCACTCCCTCCCGGGAGACATCCGGGCCCCGGGTGTGATCCCGGCCCACAATCTTGTCGATTTCATCCAAAAAGATGATGCCGTGCTGCTCCACCTTGCGCCTGGCCTCCTCCACCACCCGGTCCATGTCAATCAGGCGTTGGGACTCCTCCTGGAGTAGGATTTCCCGGGCCTCGGAGACTTTCATGCGCCTTTGTTTGGAGCGGCTGGGGAAGAGGCTCCCCAGCATCTCCTTGAAATTGAACTCCATTTCCTCCATGCCAGTGCTGGAAAAGATCTCCACTACCGGAGTCACCCGTTGGGTGACTTCCACCTCGACCAGACGCTCTTCCAAAAGACCTTCCCGCAGCATGGCCCGGAGCTTTTCCCGGGTGCTGGACCGGCCCTCGTCCTCAGGTTTTCCCGGCCGGGGGGGTAACAGCAGATCCAAAAGGCGTTCCTCCACAGCCGCCTCAGCCTTGGCCTTCACCCGCTCCCGTTCCTCGGCTTTGACCATGCCCACCGCCAGCTCCATCAGGTCCCGCACCATGGACTCCACGTCCCGACCCACATAGCCCACCTCGGTGAACTTGGTGGCTTCAACCTTAAGAAATGGGGATTGGGCCAGCTTGGCGAGACGCCGGGCGATTTCAGTCTTACCCACTCCTGTTGGGCCGATCATAATGATGTTTTTGGGGGCGATCTCATCCCTGAGGTGCTCCGGAATCTGCTGGCGGCGCCAGCGGTTGCGAAGCGCGATGGCCACACACTTTTTGGCCTCTTCCTGGCCGATGATATATTTGTCCAACTCCGCCACAATCTCCCGGGGGGTAAGATGGCCCCGGGGGCCGGCAAGCAGCTTCTTTATGGCCATATACTTTACCCAAAATCCTCGTGATCGGTCAGTAAGACAATCACCCGCTTGATCCTTCGGGTAAAAAGCAGAGTTCTATCATGCCATACACTCCGGGGGGACACCCATATTCTTGGGACAGCGGTATAAATTCCCGGTTATTCCTGGAAAGTTCTGCCCCTTGGTGTCCCTCAGTAGCGGAAGTTGTATTGGGCCCTAATTGCTGGGGTTTTTAAGAAAAAACATCTTCCTCCAGCGGTGATCTCCCGCCAAGGCATGAAGCAAAACCGCGCCCAGATGCACTCCCAAAAAGAGCGGTATTAAAAACTCCCCCAGTTCGTGGAGTTCCTTCACCAGATGTAGCACTCCCCGGGCCCGACTTCCAGGAGTGAGGAAAACATACATAAAAAACCCGGTGGCTGACATCCAGGTAAACAAAAGAAGGCCGAAGGCCTCCCAGAGACCGGCCAGCCCCTGGTGGGGAGGGCGGTCAGGAAGCTTCAGGGTCAACAATCCCCGCAAGTCTTCAAAAACGGCTTTAAGCTGGTCAGATCTACAAGGAACCCAGTTTTTGAACCTGGCCGCCTGAGGGCCGAAAAAACCGTGAAAAAGCCGGCCGGCCAGAAACAGGGTGGTCCCCAGGCCCAACATCTTGTGGACGGTGAAGCCCCAGTGATGCGGACTTTTATAGTCACCCGCCCAAAAACTGCTGATCCACGTTAAGACCCCGAACACCATTAGGCCGAAATGCAAAAAAATTGTCAAACTGTCCAATTCTTCGGCAGGGTTACCCGATGTCTGGGGCATGTGTTATACCTCCTTTAAAGCTCTTCAATGATGATCTCCCGATTGGTATAAACACAAAGAGACCCGGCAATATCCAGGGCCTCCCGGCAGATTTGCCTGGGGGTCAGATCGGTATGGGCCAAAAGGGCCTTGGCCGCAGCCAAGGCAAAAGGCCCTCCGGAGCCGATGGCCATCACCCCCTCGTCCGGCTCGATGACATCCCCGGTGCCGGAGATGAGGAAGGCGGCGTCTTTATCCACCGCCAGGAGCAGGGCCTCCAGGCGTCGCAGAACCTTGTCGGTGCGCCAGTCTTTGGCCAGCTCCACCACCGCCCGGGTCAGGTTCCCTTGATGGGCTTCCAGCTTGGCCTCAAGGCGCTCAAACAAGGTCAAGGCATCCGCCGCGCCCCCGGCGAAGCCCACAATGACTTTGCCGTGATATAGGCGGCGCACCTTTTTGGCCCGGTGCTTCATGACCATCTCTCCCAGGCTTACCTGGCCGTCCCCGGCCACCGCCACCTGGCCAGACTTTCGCACCATAAGTATGGTGGTTCCCCGCCAGGTTGCCGCAAATCGTTTCATGTATCTGGCCCCTGATTTAGAAGGATGGCCTAAAAGGCACTGGTTGTGCTCTCCCCCACCTTAATTCCAAACGGTAAAGGGGGAAGCGGGGCTGAAGGCCATCGCCCCGGCCTTCCCTCCCCCTTAATTAAATTTTCCCCAAATTAACTCCGGGGATGAGTCCGGTCATATTCCTCCATGATATAGTCCAGGTTCAGGTGCAGGTATCTTTGGGTGCTGGATATACTGGCGTGTCCCAAGAGCTCCTGCACTGCCCTAAGATCGGCCTGCCCCTCCAGAAGGTGGGTGGCGAAACTGTGGCGCAGGCCATGGGGCGTCAGATGGCCGGCAACCCCGGCCACTTGGGCCCAGCGGGCCACTACGCGGGCCACCCCCCGGGTGCTGAGACGGCCGCCCCGATAATTTAAAAACAGGGCGGTCTCCTGTAAATTTTTCCCATGCAGCAATCGTTCCCTCAGGGGCAGATAAGCCTGCAGGGCCTTTTGGGCGGGCTGGCCGATAAAGGCGAGCCGTTCCTTTTTTCCTTTGCCCAGGACCCTTAAGGTGCCCTGCTTGAGATCCAGGTCGGCAAGGTTCAAACCGGCCAACTCGGAAAGACGCAAACCTCCGGAATAGAAGACTTCCAGGATGGCCCAGTCCCGACAGCCGGGAAACTTTTTTTCCCGGCTGACCTGTGCCAAAAGATGGAAGACCTCGTCCACCGTGAGAAACCGGGGCAGCGGCTTGTCCATCCGGGGACTGGGGGCCAGGCGGGCCGGATTGGCCTCCACCACCTGTCGCCGTTGCAGAAACTTGAAAAAAGTGCGCAAGGCCGCAAGTTTCCGGGCAACGGTGGCCTTGCTCCGGCCTCGTAAGGCGTAAGCCAGAAAGGCCCGCAGATGCCGGTATGTCACTTGCTGGAGCGGTTCCCCCGGCTGGCTGGCCTCCCAGAATTCCAAAAACTGCCCCACATCCAGGGCGTAAGCCCGCAGAGTGTGGGTCGAGAAATGGCGCTCGGCCCTAAGATACACCAGAAACTCTGACAGACACTCTTGAGGTTGCATGCCGCCGGAAATGGAATCCCGAGCTTTCCCCAGGTTTTCTGAAAACAATTATAGATTAACATTATTTTCACTACAAAGCCAATCGGATATCTTTTGAAGGAAAGGACCTGGGCATTAAGGCGACGCGGGTTGGAGGAATTTTAAGACATTCGCATTAATGATTCAGAGCCGCGGCCACCTTTTGGGAAAGTAGTCCAAGGGGAAAAGGCTTAGTGAGGAAATCCACTCCAGGGGGAAGATTATCGTCCAGGGAATCGCTCACCCCGCTGACCAAGAGAATTTTGACCTGCGGATCCAAGGCCCGGAGACGTTCCATGGTTTGAAGACCGTTCAGGCCGGGCATCAGAATGTCCAGGAGTACCAGGTCGATGGCTTCCCGGTATTGGGCATAAATCTCCAGGGCTCCCTCGCCGCTGGGGGCCTCCAACACCTGATAGCCCAATTTTTCCAGGAGCTTGCACGCCACGCGGCGCAGGGCCGGATCATCGTCCACCACGAGAATGGTCCCCTGGCCAGGGATGACGCAGCCTTCTTCGGAGGTCTCCACCCGGGGACGGGCGGTGGATGCGGGGAAAAACAAAGTAAAGGTGGAACCTTCGCCCGGTCGACTCCGCACTTGTATGGCCCCTCGGTGGTTTTTCATGATGCGGGCCGCTGAAGCCAAGCCCAGGCCGCTCCCTTGGCCGGGTTCCTTGGTGGTGAAAAAGGGCTCGAACAGGCGGGCCATTATCTTTTCGTCCATCCCGGTTCCAGTGTCACTTACCGACAAGCAGACAAAGGATCCAGGTTTGATATCCCAATCCCGGTCTTGCCAGTCCGTGACCTGAACGGCCCGGGTTTCCAGGGTGATGACCCCTCCTTGAGGCATGGACTGCCAGGCATTGATTAGGAGATTCATGAGAACCTGCTGGATCTGACCAGGATCCCCCTCCACTGCCGGCAGATTGGCGGCCAACTCCTGGCGGATGACCAACTCCGGCCGGGTGCGGCCGAACATGTCAGCGGTGGTGGCCACCAGACGGTTGAGATCGAGAGCCTGGGTCTTAAAGTCCGGGCCCCGGCGGAAGGACAGAAGCTTCTGGGTGATATCCCGGCCGGCCCGCACCTGGCGTTCAATATCCATGAGGTCGCCAAAGGCCGGATGGTCGGGGGGGATCTTGCCGTGCATCAGGGTTACCAGTCCCAGGATGATGGTAAGAAGGTTGTTGAAATTGTGGGCCAGTCCCCCGGCCAATGTGGCAATGGCCTCCTGTCTCTGGGCCTGCTCCAACTGACGCTGAAGATTGACTTCTTCCGAGATATTACTCACCAACGCCACAAATCCATGGTGGCTTTCATTTTCCCCCTCCAAGAAACGGAGCGACAGACGTGCCGGGACCGGATGGCCGTCGGCATGGCGGAGCAAGACCTGATGCCCCAGGACCGCTTTCTTGTCCTTCAGTTCTGCCATGACCTCTTGGCGTTCCGCCTCACTGACGAATAAAAAGGCGTAATGGCGATTCAACACCTCTGCAGTGCTGTAGCCAAAATCCTGGAAAAACTGGGGATTGCACCTTTGAATCGCTCCCTCCGGACCGATGAGCAACATGCCCAGGGGGGCTGAAGCAATAAGCTTTTCCAGAAATTCCCTGGTGCGGGCCAGTTCCTGCTGCAGGTTCCGGTGTGAGGTGAGGTTGCGGGCGACAATCACCGCCCCCAGCATCCGGTCTTGGGGATCCCAGACGGGCTCAACGGTGATGGAAAAGGACTGACCATTGAGAATGCAAAATTCCTGGGGCTTTCCCACCCCCTGCTCCAGGATTCGCATGAGGGCCCAGGCAGGGAAACCGTCCGGAGAGCCGGGTCTGATTTCCTTGAGGTGGTGACCCACAGCCTCCTTGGGATTCAAGTTCAGACAGGTGGCCGCCGCTTGGTTCAACCGGGTGATGTAACCCTCAGAGTTCACCAGGATCACCATGTCGGGCAAGCTGTTGAAGGTGCACTCCCATTCCCTTCGAGGTACTGTGGCGTCGGTGATGGCGGAGGCCATGGCGTTGAGCTTCAGAGCCAATTCCCCCAGTTCATCCTGGGGGGGAAACCTTAGCCGATAGCTCAGGTCTCCCCGGGTAAAGGCCTGAACCGCCATACTGAGGGCGCCAACCCGGGAGTGGAACTGCCGGGCCAGTATCAGGCCAGCCAAAAGGAACATGGCACCCAGAGCCACCAAACCAGGCAGGAGGAGCAGTCGGACGCGGGCAAGGCTGGCCTTGAACCCGTCAGGCCCCCACCGTTGCAACTGCTGAAAGAGGGCCTGGGAAGGGAAGGCAAGAAACTGGAGTTCCCGGAAGTTAACCCAGACCCCCGCCAGGATTACCGGTCCTCCCACCGGTGGCCGCGGCAGGGCTTTCAGATAGCCCACCACCCGAACCTGGCCGTCTGATAGGGTAAACTCTTTAAAGTCCTTATGAGGGGTTTGATCCAGAAGATGCAAATAAGGAGTCCTGGACAACTTGAGCTCCTGTCCCAAAGCCTGTTCCAGGTATTGCCCCTCATAAGCCCGGTTGCGATACCACAAAAGCCGTTTATCCGGGAAAGTCACAAGAAAGACTTCCCCGAGGGTACCGGAATGCTGCAAAGGCAGATCCCGAAATCGGGAATCCCGGCTGATCTCGTCCCAGTTGCGGTTTGAGTGGTTTTCCAGATAGGTCGTCAGATCATTTGCCAGATTTTCCAACTTCTGGCGGATCAGGGGCCCGATCACCTGGACCCACCGACTTTCCTGACTCTTTTCCTCCTTTCCCCAAGAATCGCTAAGAAACAAGTGGTAATCGTGGATCAAAGTCTGGGAGTAAAAGTCTAGACTTAAAAGAACCGCCCCCTGAAGAAATATAGCCGCCAACAGAAAGGAGATAATAAGTTTGGCGGAAAACTTTTTCCCCACCCGGAAATTTCTTTGAGTTCCTATATTGCAAGTTTGCCTGCCTTCGGTCATCTTTTTGTCCCGAAATGCGGTTGGGGAAACCGAAATAAGCCTTTTAATAACAGGAACCATCAAACCGGGCTGATTCCCCAATGGGGAATCAAGGGAAATCTTGGTTTTCGGACATTTATCCCCTAATGCACAAACCATGCCACTTTTAAGAACAAAGTATATGGCGGCATTTAACCATCTTCCAACCCTTGCACCGCACCCGTCGGCGGTTTCGGATTAAATCGGATTAATAAGGGAAAACCTCCTTAAGCCCCAAGCTGGGGGATTTTGCTGGCTGGCGAGGGGGCCCAGTCTTTTTAGCAAGGAAACCCTGGGTGGGTTGAGATCCAGGTTAAAGTTTTCTGAGATTTTGAGAAAAATTTATTGCTTTACGAGAATTTTCTCTGGATTTTGCCAGAGGGCGATGGCGAAAATGCCCTTTGCGGGTCATCCCCCATCCGGTCTGCCGGGGGAAGTGGTTTAAATTGGTTGGGGGACTTTTGGATTGAGAAGGATTCAGGCCGCCTGGCCTTGGGACAGTATTTCCAGAAGGCTCATCACCGCGTCCTGAAAATCCCGGGGGGCGTTGGCTGCCACCGGGCGGTAAAGCAGGCGCCGGGGGTCAATCCCGACTTCGGCCAAAAGACCCTGGGCCCGTTCCACCCGCCAGAGGGCGTGGCAATTTCCCTGGTCCGACCTGCAGTTGTCCAGGGGGCAGCCCATCACCAGGATTCCCTGGGCCCCGTAGGTAAAGCCTCGGAGAAGATAGTCGATATCGAGTTTGCCGGCACAGGGCAGGCGCAGCGGGATGAATCCCAGGGGCAGGATCAGCCCCTCTTCTTTAATGGCGGCCTGGTATGCCTCCCAGGCGGAGTTTTGGCAGAGAAAAGCAAAGATTTTCGGGGTAAGGCGCGGGTCCAGGGTGGCCATGGCAGCCACCACCTGATCATCGGTGAAGTTCCGGATCTGGATGGCCTCGTTGGGACAGTGGGCGGCACAGGTGCCGCAGCCCTGACAGGCCAGCTCGTGAATGACGGCGCGATTGTCCCAGCTTATCGCCCGGTGGGGACAGAGACGGTAGCAGGTAAGACAGAGGGTGCAGCGCCCCCGGTCCACGACCGCCCGGCCTTTGGGAGCGAATGCCAGGCCCTGCCCCAAAAGCTCGTGACACATGGAGACCGCGGTATCCGCCTCTGCCAGTGCCTGGTCCAGATCCATGACAGCCCGACCAGGTCCGGCCACGTAAATCCCCTGGCGGTTGGTAACCACCGGCAACAGACGGACATTGTCCTTTTGCAGAAACCCCGCGGGTCCTGAAAAGAGGCCCAGGAGATGGGCCAGTCGGTGATTGTCCGGATCCGGGCGGTACACCTCATCCAGAACCACCAGATCGCAGGCCAAGACTTCCCGGGATAACATCACCGGGTCAAAAAAGCTCACCTGTGGTAGGTCATCCGTGAGGGAGATTTTCGGGGGCTCAGACACTTTGAACAGGATAAGACCCTGGGCCAAGGCGGCCTCCAAGGCGGCCTCCAAACCTGGGGCCCCCACCTTGGCATCCCTAAGGAAAAGGGCCACCTGCCAGGGATCCTGGGTTTGCAGACGGCTGATAGCCTTAAGGGTGCGCTTGAGGGACAAGGGATGGCTGTCTCCCCCGATAAAGGCGGCCTGCAAAAGGCCGTCCCGCGGGGGAAAAAGCCCCTCAATTTTTTCCTGCTCCTTAAGCCTCCTTTCCAATTCAGAGAGGGAGAATATCCGGAAATGGTCTGCCAATGGCTTAGGGTTCGGGGTCAGATGGAGTTCAGGGGCCAGAATCATCCCGCCCACCAGCTCTTGCCTGATCTCCCCGGATATTTCCAGTTTCACCAGGAAATGCCCCACCTGTCCCTCAAGTTCCAGGAACCGGGCCTTGGGAACCTTACTGATCAGGGGGGATGCATCGGCTGCGGTGAGGAGGGAGGCCACCGGCGGTTCCGGAGGTTCGGTCACCGGCGCTCCGGGAAGAAGGGGGGCTGGAGTGGGCCCGGGATAGGCCCACAACACCGGGTGTCCCAGATGGGCCAGGCTCACGGCGGCCTTGAGGGCAGCATAGGAATCCCCCCACACCAGCACCCTGGGACTCACTGGAAGCTCCTGGACACCCACCGGTTCCGCCCGGGTGAGCATGGACGCCGCCACCCCTATGAGATGGTGGGCTTTCAGACTGCAGGCCTTGGCATCCGGATAGCATAAGGCCTCCTGAAGGTCCAGGGTCAGGAGAAACTCGGGATGGATGCCAATTTCTTGAAGGAGAAGTTGGATCAGGAGGCGAGCCCGCCGGAGGGGATCCAGGGCGGCCAATAGCACACGATGTTCCTCCCCCAAATACAAAAAAGCTTTAAGGCGCCTGAGCAATTCCTCCCGAGGCAGCCCCGGGTTCACAGCCAGCACCCGGGTTCGGGGTAAGCTGGCGGCCCACAGACCCAACTGGTAGTAATCCAGCCCGCCGGCGGACAGTTCCGGGCCATGAGCCAGGATGATGTCCAGGTTTTTAAGTTTGGTCATGGTGACTTCAGATACTGATTTATCCGGCGGGCCACCCCAGCTGCCTGTACCAGACAGCTGGCGATGTCGGCTGGTCCGGCCGCGGTCCCGGCCACAAAAACGCCGGGTTGCCGGGTTTGGTAAGCCCGGCTCTCATTTTCCGTATGGATGAAACCCTCCGGGTTCAGGTCCAGTTGCAACAGGGCTGCCAGTTCCGGGTTATCGGCCCCGGGGTTGATGCCCACCGCCAGGACCACGAGGTGAAAGGCCTCGGTTACGGCCCGGCCGGTATCTTCGTCCAGGTAACGTAAGTCGAGGGTGCCGTTCCGTCCCGGCCGAAGATCTCCCGGCAGAGCCCGTACCACCCGGACTTCCCGCCGGACTTCCCTTAGAAAGCGGTCACCTTCCCGGCCCACATTCTGCCAGTCCATATAAAACATGGTGATGGCCACCTCCGGCTGCCGGTGTTTCAGAAGATGGGCCAGCCTCAGGCTGTAGGCGCAGCAAACCTGAGAGCAGTAGGAATGAGCCAGGTCCCGGCTGCCCACACATTGAATGAAGGCCACCTTCCTGGGACCTTCACCCTGTAGTTGGGGCAGCCCACGGCCCTGACGAAGGGCCTTCTCCAGGTCGAGGCCACTTAATATCTGGGGGTACCTGCCGTAACCGTAATGCGGCCGGCAGGAAGGGTCGGCGGGACGGTAACCGGTGGTCAGCAGAATGGCCTTGACATCTAACTCGAAAGTTTGCGGTGGCCGGTCGAGGTCAATGGCCTTGGCAGTGGGCGGACAGATCTTTTCGCATACCCGGCAGGAACCGTCCCGAAAATAGAGACAGGCCTCAGGATTCACCGCCAGCCGGGGATGGTTCTGGGTTACGGAGGTGGTGACAATGGCCCCCTGGGACACGGCGGGACATTCATCATAACAAAGGCCGCAATCCACACAGCGTTCCGGGCTGATCACCAGGGGCTGCTGTGCCAGAAGGAGGCGGAACCCCTTGTCCCTTTTGGCAGAGGCGGTCAATCTGGTCTGAAGGAACAGGGCGATGCCGGGTTCCTGAAACAGGGAGCGGAGGCGCTCCTCCACCAGGCAGGCGCCGCATTTCTGGCAGACATCTGTGGCCTTACAGGTCAGTAGCGCGGCTTGGCCCCCGAAAAAGGGGGTTTTCTCCACCAGGGCCACTTCACGCCCTAGGCGGGCCAGCTCCAGAGCGGCCGTGATACCGGCAATGCCGCCCCCCAGGACCAGGACCTCATAGGTTTGCGGTTCAGCCACAGTTCCAATGTTCCCCTTACAATTCCGCCTGCTTCAAGATGGCGGCAAGCAAATCCTCCCGCCCTCGGGCCTGGAGATATACCCCATCACCCAGACGCTCTTCCTTAATTTGCCTTACCAACCGGCCAGCCACCCTCACCGCCTCGCTTTCAAGGGCGGCAGGCTCTTGGCCGGCTAATTCCTGGAGCAGTTCTTGGGGCAAAGAATATACCTTTCGCCACCCCCCCGCCATTGCCTGGGACAGCTCGTCCGCTTCCAGCACCTTGACGGTGACCAAAAGCTTGATGGCAGGGTCGGTTAAATGTTCCCGAAAGCTTCGCAGCCTTTCCAGGTGGAAAACCGGGGCAGTCACCAAAAACTGGGCGCCAGCCGCAATTTTCTTCTCCATCTTGAGAAGCTGGGGAGCTAGGGGGTCGGCCTCCGGAATGACCACGGCCCCCAGATAAAATGCGGGATTCCCGGAAAGAGGCTGGCCGGTGCTGTCCTGTCCGGCCCTCAACCCTTGGGCTATCTGGAGGAGCTGCACCGAATCCGCGTCATAGACCGGCTTGGCTTGGGGGTGGTCCCCCAAGGTGACATAATCGCCGCTTACCAGAAGGAGGTTTTCCACTCCCAAGGCCGCAGCTCCGAGGAGGTCGCTTTCCAGGGCCAGACGGTTGCGGTCCCGGCAACTTAAGTGGAGCAAGGGCTCACCGCCAGCCTCCTTCACCAGGCGGGCGGCTGCCAGAGAGGACAGATGCAGACAGGCTTGGGCATTGTCTGGCAGCCCGAAAGCCGTCACCCGCTCCCTGAGGGCGGTGACGGGAGCCAGCATTCCCCCCACTTCGGTCCCCCGGGGCGGCTTCAGTTCCACCGCCACGGCAAAGTCCCCGGCTTCCAGAGTTTCCCGGAGCTTACTCATGGACGCCATATCTCCTTTTATACCCCGGGTGGATTACCGTCCCCGGGGTAGTGGTCCGGTCGTGGGGATGCATAGGAAGAATCTGGCGGAGGATCTCCAGACGGCCTTCCCGTTCCAGATTATGGTAAATCTGACACCAGGCACAGTCTTTCTCCGGATCCACCTCACAACGCCCCCCCACCATACCCCCACAGGGCCCGTTAAGCAGTCTCTTGGGGCACATGGTCACCGGACACACGCCCCCGGTCAACCCCAGATAACAGTGGTGGCAGGCCCGACAGCGTTCGGTGTAATATCCCGCGTCATTGTTCACCCCGATGAAGGTGGTGTTGACCCCGGGAAAGATGGGCTTCATATAACACAACTCCTTGAGGAACTGCACCCCGGCTCCGCAGGCCAACGAAACGATGGCCTCGTAGTCCGTCACAAAATCACACAAGGGCCGGAGAAACTCCAGGTCGCATTGGCGCTCCACCGTGATTTCCCCGATCTCCAGGTGCTTGTCCTCCAATCCCAGGGCCAGCTTCAACTGGGAAGCCAAAAGCCCCACCTCTTTTTCCCCGCCGGCCAGACACACGGCCACGCAGGTGCCGCAGCCTACAATAAGAATCTTCTTGTAGGGGGCCACCATGGCCTTGATTTCGGCAAAGGGTTTTCTCTCGGCAATAATCATGACTGACTCATCCGTTCCAGTTGTTCCGGGTTCCGGCCCTTAAGCTCCCACTTCTGGCGCAGGGGATTGGGCCCCAGGGCCTTGACCCGTTCGGTCATTTCCTTCACCGCCTCCACCCATTTGGGGGCGTCAGAGGCGGCGATTTCAAACATTTTAAGGCGCCCCCCCAATCCCACCTCTTCCAGGAGTTTTTGGGCATATTCCACCCGTTCCCGGGCCCTCAGATTCCCCTCCAGAAAATGACAGCTTCCGGCCTCGCAACCGCTCACCATCACGGCGTCGGCCCCGGCTTCAAAGGCCTTGAGGATATGGAGGATGTCAATCCGGCCGGTGCACAGGTATTTGACAATGCGTACCGTGGCCGGATACTGCATCCGGGCTGAGCCAGCCATGTCCGCCGCGGTGTAAGTGCAATAAGTACAGACCAGGGCCAGGATTTTGGGGGTAAATTCCAAGTCAGGTTTCTGGCCGGCTTCCGGGTGCCGGATGTGGGGAATTTGGGTCTCCACTTCGGATTTTCTGGGGTGGCTTGTTAATGCATGGTTAATAAGTAATTTGCTCCGGCTGAATTTAGGAGGCCGCCTCCTCACCGGTTTCGGCCTGCAGATCAATGGCGCTGATCTTGGCAATAAACTCTATATCCCGGTGATGCCGCACCTCAATGGCCTTCCGGGGGCAGGCCGAGGCACAGTTGCCGCAGCCCTGACAGGCTGCCGGGTCAATGGTGGCCACCCCTTCGGCGAAATCCACCTGGGGCACCCCGAAGGGGCAGGTGCGCATGCAGGTGAGACAGATGGCACATTTCAGGGGGTCCACCACGGCCACCTGGCCTCCCACATACATCTGTTCCCGAGCCAGAATGCCCAGGGCCCGGGCGGCTGCCCCCTGGGCCTGGGCGATGCTTTCCTCCACAAACTTGGGACCATGGGCCAGGCCGCACAGAAAGAAGCCGGCCGCAGCAAAGTCCAGGGGCCGGAGCTTCAAGTGGGCCTCCATGAAAAAGCCGTCAGCGTCAAAGGGGAGCTTGAACAACTGGGCGATTTCCTGGGATACCGGGTGAGGGCGGATGGCGGCCGACAAGGCCAGATAATCGGCCCGGAGACGTACCCTCGCCTTCAGGTTTTGGTCCAAAACCTGCACCCACAGGATCTCATTGGCCTCGGTCACTTCCGGGGGGGCTTCGGGGGCGAAGCGGATAAACTGCACGCCCAGATCCCGGGCCTTTTTATAATAAATCTCCTTCAGACCATAAGTGCGCATATCCCGGTAGAGCACAAAGACCCGGGCCCGGGGACGAAGTTCCTTGATTTTCAGGGCATTCTGCACGGCATAGCCACAGCATACCCGGCTGCAATAAGGGTGTTCCGGGGTGCGGGAGCCCACACATTGAATCATCACCACCCATGGTTCATCTCCCAAGGCTTCGGGCCGGTCCTCCAGCAGGTTTTCCAGCTCCACCTGGGTGAGCACCCGGGGATGTTTCCCGTAAAGATATTCGGAGGGGCGGTATTCCATGGCCCCGGTGGCGATGATGCAGGCCCCGTATTGGATGTCCCATTCTTCCTGGGGTAATTCCAGGCGGCTGCGGAAATTGCCCACATGCCCACTGAAACTGGTGACCCGGGCGTTAGGCCACCAGCGGATGTTGGGATGCTCCTCCACCCGGCGCACCAGCTCTTCCATAAAGGGCCTGATTTCATGGCCTTCCAGGGTATAGCGCATCTTGTGAGCCAGACTGCCCCCCAGACGCTGTTGGATATCCGGCAGATAGACCTGATACCCGGCGTCGGCGATGGTCAGGGCGGCCATAAGGCCCGCCAGGCCGCCGCCCAGGACCAAGGCCCGCTGGACCACCGGCACCGGCAACTCCGACAGGGGCTCCAAGGCCGCGGCCCGGGCCACCGCCATTTTCACCAGCTCCTTAGCCTTCCGGGTGGCCGCTTCCGGATCAAACTGATGCACCCAGGAATCCTGGTCCCGGATATTGGCCATCTCAAAAAGGTACTTGTTAAGTCCGGCCTTGCGCAAATTGTCCTGAAACAGGGCTTCGTGGGTGCGGGGACTACAGGAGGCCACCACCACGCGGTTTAACTGCTTTTCCTCAATAACCTGGCGCATGGCCCCCAGACTGTCGGTGGCGCAGGTGAAGGTGTAATGGTCGGCATAGACCACCCCCGGCAGGGTGCGGGCGTAGGCCGCCACCTTCGCCACGTCCACCACCCCGGCGATGTTGATGCCGCAATGGCAGACGAATACGCCGATTCGTGGTTCTTCCCCGGCAATGTCCCTTTCCTGGGGATATTTATCTTTGGTGAGCAAGGTTCCCCGGGCTTCCGCCAGCAAGGCGGCTGCGGCCCCTGCGGCCGCCGAGGCCTGGGCCACGGTCTCGGGGATGTCCTTGGGGGACTGATAGGCCCCACAGGTGAAGATACCGGGGCGGCTGGTTTCCACCAGGCGGAACGGGGGGCTTTCCACAAAACCCCACCTGTCCGTGGCGATGCCACAGACTTGGGCCAGGCGCTGGGCCTCGGGGTGGGGAGTGAGGCCTACGGAGAGGACCACCAGGTCGAAATCCTCTTCCCGGACCTGGCCTTCCTCGTCCACATAAGTGAGTTCCAGATTGCCGGTGCGGGGGTCCTCAGTCACCCGGGAAACCATGGACCGGATAAAGCGCACCCCGTGAACCTCCCGGGCCCGCTCGTAGTAGCGGTCAAAGCCCTTTCCCTGGGCCCTAAAGTCAATGAAAAAGATGGTGGGCTGGACTCGGGGGTCATGCTCTTTGGCGATAATGGCCTGTTTGGCGGCATACATGCAGCACACATAGGAACAGTACTCCCGGCCGATGCTGGCGTCCCGGGAGCCCAGGCACTGGATCCAGGCGATTCGGCGGGGTTCGGCCCCATCCCCCGGCCGCCGCACATGCCCGGCGCAGGGCCCGGTGGCGGAGAGCAGGCGTTCAAACTCCAAAGAGGTCACCACATTGGGATAGCGGCCATAGCCGTATTCCGGCTTCAGGCGGGCATCAAAGGGACGGAACCCGGGTGAGAGAATTAAGGCCCCCACCTCCAGGGTCTGGATAAAGGGCTTTTGTCCATGGTCCACGGCTCCGGCCTGGCAGGCAATGACGCACTGGAGGCACTCGGAGCACACGCCGCAGTTGAGGCAGCGGGCGGCTTCCCTTTGGGCCTCCTCCACGCCGAAGCCC